>OIYH01000899.1_pt1 | contig 19008 bp, 15 predicted proteins | sample 1587911 | NCBI WGS metagenome assembly OIYH01 (sample SAMN03283252) | human gut metagenome | biome: human-associated habitat; material: feces | host: Homo sapiens | place: USA | collected 2013
AAGCCTGGGTCACGCCCGGGTCAAAGCCGCTGCCCAGCAGGGCGGTCAGGCCGGCCTCCTCAAACTTCTGGGCGTAGGCCCACTGCCAGCTGTAATCAAAGTAGGCGGAGAAACCGGCCTCCTTGCAGCGCTTCTCGTAAATGGCGCGCCACTCCGGGTCGTCGGTGTTCTCAGGCTCGTAGTTGGCGGTGTCCATGTAGTTCACGCCGCAGGCCAGGCAGGCATCCATGATGGTCAGATCCTGATAGGGCAGGGCGATGTTCATCACCAGATCGGGCTGGTAGCTCTTGATGAGGGCGATGACCTCATCCACGTGGTCGGCATCCACCTGTGCGGTGGTGATCTTGGTGGTGGTCTTGGGGGCCAGCTCGGCAGCTAACTTGTCGCACTTTGCCTTGGTGCGGCTGGCGATGCAGATCTCGGTGAACACCTCGGGGACCTGGCAGCACTTGTGGATGGCAACGGAGGCCACGCCGCCGCAGCCGATGATCAGAACTTTGCTCATATCGGTTACTCCTTTATCTGTAAAGTTGTCTTTTTACGGTCTGTCCTTATACCTGAAAGCCCGGCCAGCCCTTGTCCAGTGCAATCAGCAGCTCCCGCAGGACCTTGCAGGCCGTGGCCGTGGAAACGCCGGTAGTGTCCAGCGTGGGGGCCAGTTCGTTGAGGTCCGCACCCACGATGTTGGCCTTGGTCACAGTGCGGATGGCCTCCAGCAGCTGCAAGAAGCTCACGCCGCCGGCCTCCGGGGTGCCGGTGCCGGGGAAGCAGGAGGGGTCCAGGCAGTCGAGGTCGATGGTCAGGTAAACGGGCACCTTGCTGGCACAGAGCTGCTCAGTGAGCTGGGCAAGGCCCGTGAAATCGAACTTGTGCATCTCAGTGTGGGCAGCCGCGAACTCAAACTCGGTGCGGTCACCGCTGCGGATGCAGAACTGGTGGATGCGTCCGTCGCCGATGAGGTCATGGCAGCGGCGCAGGACACAGGCGTGGCTGAGCTTTGCGCCCAGATAGTCGTCCCGCAGGTCGGCGTGGGCATCAAAGTGGACGATGTGGAGGTCGGGGTACTTTTCCACCATGGCCCGCACGGCACCCAGCGTGACCAGATGCTCGCCGCCCAGCAGGAGCGGGAACTTGCCATCGTGCAGGATCTCTGCCGCGCGGCTCTGGATGTCGGCCAGTGCGCTCTCGCTGGAGCCGAAGCAGAGCTCCAGGTCGCCGCTGTCGAAGATGTCAAAATCGGTCAGGTCGGCGTTCTGGTAGGGGCTGTAAGTCTCCAGACCGTAGCTCTCGTGCCGGATGGCAGCCGGGCCGAACCGGGCCCCCGGGCGGTAGCTGGTGGTGGAATCGTAGGGGGCACCGTACAGCACGATGCTGGCGGCACGGTAGCTGCTGTCGCAGCCGATAAAGGTTTCAACGTTGGGGTAAAGCATCAGTGTTCCTCCACTTCCCGCAGCATCTCCTCCAGAAAAGCCGGCAGATAGAATGCTCCGATATGCAGTTTGGTGGTGTAGTACCGGGTGCGCATGTTCAGGGCCTTCCAGGCGGTTGCATCCAGATCATCGATGGGGTGGTACTTCTTGCTGGCAAAGCCGAACAGCCAGTAGCCCGCCGCAAAGGTGGGGATGTGGGCCTGATACACCCGGCTGATGGGGAAGGTGGAAGCAATGCGTTTGTGGCTGCGCTGCATGGCGTTGGCATCCTCGGCGTAGAAGGGGCTGCCCTGCTGGTTGACCATGATGCCGTCCTCTTTCAGGGCGTTGAAGCAGCTGCCGTAGAACTCGCGGGTGAACAGACCCTCGCTGGGGCCGAAGGGATCGGAGGAGTCCACGATGATGAGGTCGTATTCCTCCTCGCACTGGCGGATGAACTTGAGGGCGTTCTCAAAATAGATGTGCACCCGGCGGTCATCCATCCGGCAGGCGTTGCCGGGCAGGTAGGCGCGGCAGGCCTCCACCACCTGGGGGTCCATCTCCACCAGGTCGATGCGCTCTACCCGGTCGTAGCGGGTCAGCTCCCGCACCACGCCGCCGTCGCCTGCGCCGATGACAAGGATATCCTTTGCCTCCCGGTGCACGGCCATGGGCACGTGGACGATCATCTCGTCGTAGATGAACTCGTCCCGCTCGGTCAGCATCACATTGCCGTCCAGTGTGAGCACCCGGCCAAACTCGGGCGTTTCAAAAATATCAATGCGCTGATAATCGCTCTGCTTGGAGTAGAGCTGCTTGTTCACCCGGATGCTGTGCTTCACATCGGGGGTGTGAAATTCAGAAAACCAAAACTCCATCTGTTTTCCCTCCTTATGCCAGAACGTTCAGGTGCAAAATATCAGGGTCCTCAGGGCCGGTCATGCTGCAGCCCTTGGCCTTGGCGTACTCGATATAGTTCAGGATCTCCTTGGTGATGCGCTCGCCGGGGGCCAGAATGGGGATGCCCGGCGGGTAGCACATGACGAACTCGCTGCAGACCATGCCCTCGGTCTCCCGCAGGGGCAGGCTCTTTTTGGGGGCATAGAAGGCCTCCTGCGGGCTGGCAGCCACCACGGGGTCGATGTATTCCTGGCTCAGCAGGCCGGTGCCGTCGGTGTGGTAGCGGCGCTTGATCTCGGCCAGCGCGCTGACCAGCCGCTCAATCTCCTGGGGGCGGTCGCCGATGGAGAGGTAGGCCAGGATGTTGCCGATGTCGCCGAACTCGATCTGGATGTCGTACTCGTCCCGCAGGATGTCGTAGACCTCGATGCCGGCAAGGCCGATGTCCAGCGTGTGGACGCTGAGCTTGGTGGTGTCAAAGTCAAAGACAGAGTTGCCGTTGCACAGTTCCTTGCCAAAGGCATAGTAGCCGCCCACGGCGTTGATCTCTTCCCGGGCGTACTCGGCCATATCCGCCACCTGATGGAACACCTGCCGCCCCCGCAGGGCGAGGTTGCGGCGGGAGATGTCCAGACTGGACATGAGCAGGTAGCTGCCGGAGGTGGTCTGGGTCAGGTTGATGATCTGCCGCACATAGCCCTGATGCACATTGGGCCCGATGAGCAGCAGGCTGCTCTGGGTCAGGCTGCCGCCGCTCTTGTGCATGGAGACCGAGGCCATATCGGCCCCCGCTGCCATGGCGGAAACGGGCAGGCCGTTGCCAAAGTAAAAGTGGGTGCCGTGGGCCTCATCGGCCAGGCAGAGCATCCCGGCCTCGTGGGCCATCTTCACGATGGCGCGCAGGTCGGAACAGATGCCGTAGTAGGTGGGGTTGTTCACCAGAACGGCCACGGCGTTGGGGTGCTCCTTGATGGCCTTGGCCACCTGCTCCCGCTTCATGCCCAGCGAGATGCCCAGCCGCTTGTCCACCTCGGGATTCACATAGACCGGGACCGCGCCGCAGAGCACCAGCGCGTTCAGCACACTGCGGTGCACGTTGCGGGGCAGGATGATCTCATCGCCCCGTTTGCAGGCTGTCAGCACCATGCTCTGCACAGAGCTGGTGGTGCCGCCCACCATTAAAAAGGCGTGGGCCGCGCCAAAGGCATCGGCGGCCAGCTCCTCGGCCTCCCGGATGACCGATACCGGGTGGCAGAGATTATCCAGCGGCTTCATGCTGTTCACGTCCACACCAACGCACTGCTGGCCCAGAAAGGCCGTCAGTTCCGGGTTGCCGCGGCCCCGCTTGTGGCCGGGTACATCAAAAGGTACCACACGCATCTGCCGGAACTGCTCCAGCGCCTCATAAATGGGCGCGCGGCGCTGATCCAGCCGGAACCGTGTACGGTTCTCACTCATCTTTTCTCCTCCGTCCCTGGTTCCGGCGCAGCAAAAAAGCGCAGGCCCACCACACTGGTGCAGACCTGCGCTTGTAAAAGCGTTCTGAACATGCAGACAAAGCCCCCGCTGACACTGGGGAAAACCTCCGCATGGTTCAAAAAGACGGGATGACGAGAGTCTATATAGCAATTACACTTTTACTACTCTTATTGACCGTTTCACAAGTCTGCGCACGTTCTGCGCAATTTCATGGCTGTAAAGGAACCAACTTATAAAATTTGAGCTTTCAACTCAATCAATAATGGCAGCTTGCGCCGCCGGTCGGCAGTGGACCCGGCTGTCCGTATGGCCTTAGCCCCGATGGGCGGTCCCAGGTAATTTGCTTTGAAAAGACTCTGACACGCTTTGTCTCTCAAAATCGATGATATCTTATCATGCTATGAAGGTGGTGTCAATACTTTTTGGGAAAATAAAGCAGAAAATGCGGCAGAATGTTACTTTTAGGAATTGATATTGTATAAATGAAATGCTTACCTATAACATCTTCCACAGGCGGTAAATCCTAAATACCGTGCTTCACCAAGATCAACTCTTCTGGGACTAATCATACCACTGCAAGACGAGTTGCTGTGATACCTTTTTCCTCCATTCGTCGGTATCCACACCATTATGCCAACTTTTTTATATGCGGTTGTTGGCGCTTTTGGGGTGGTGGATTTTGAACTTGATGTGCTGCTCGAGCTTGATGTTTTTGAAGAAGCCGGTGTGCTAGGAGCTGTCTGTACTTTTTCTGTTGTCGTTATCTCAGACTCGGAAGGTATAATCTCTTTGTGTTCCGATTCCGTAGTTGGTTCTGCAGAAGAAGGAGCTTTAGCTTCTACTATTGATGTTTCCGGTATCCCTACCGCTTGCGTTTTCGTATACGGAAGCGAAAGCGAATAGCCGCTATTTCTGTAGTCACTGAGGTCTATGTCTAAATAATATGTAGTTCTTAAAACATCTAACTTTGCAACACCGTTACCAATCGATTTGCCATAATCAGAAAAATAAGAAACGGCATTATTAAAGTTGTATGTTGTAAGATTAGAACTTGCGGCAGGAGTCAAATCGTAAATTGTACCAGCCGGGAGATAGTGGTCAAATATATAATCCTGTACGTTCTCGTTTTCTCTGGCGGTAAATTGGATTGTAACCTCTACAGTATATCCGGGCAAAAACAGTTTGCTGGTCTCATATTGGACATTTTCCTTTACGGCTTCTTCGTTGGTAAAGTCCTGCAATGATGTGACAACGATTCTTTCAACTGTTGCATCTGTCAGGTTTCCAAGGTGTTCTGACAAAAGCTGTACTGTGCTGTCAATTCCTGCATAGTAGGCCCGTTTTCTCTGTACTGATTCTTCATCTGTTAATGCGGACGCGCTTAAAAGACACGAAAAACATAAGAAAAATGTAATAACGAAAGCTGTGATTTTTTTATTCAAATTAGATTACCTCTATATGTGCAGTTTTATGTGTTTGCAAGTTATATGAAAGCATTTAGTATCCAAGTTTTTCATGGACAGCTTGAGTAATAAGGTCTGCACGCATGGCATCGCCAATCATTCCAGTAGGCCACTCCATAAACGTGCCATCCGATTTATCATAAAAATATGTTGTTACAGTATTGCCGCCAAAGCCGTTCTGTGCAGATACTTCAAAAATATAAGGGCCTGTAAGCATTTTCTTCACAGTGTTAAATCTAACAGACGATGGATTTTTAAATCCGCTCATAATTGGGAGGATGTCAGTAACGAACTGTTTTTCACTACTGTTAAGCTGGTCATAGGCACTTTTAGGGACAACTTCAACTGCGCATTGTGCTGTGATGCCATTTTCCGTTGTTGCAATGATGGTAGCCTTTCCCTCTGACTGTCCGATTAGTTTAACTTCATCCACATCCCGAATTTTTAAAACTGATTCATCTGTACAAGTCCAAGTAATCCCGTAATCACTTGCATCTTGAGGAAGCAGAGTATATTTCAAAACCGTAGTGTCGCCGTTCGTAACCTCAATAGTATCAGAGGAAAAAATAATCTGCTCAATAGGAACAGTCGTCACGTCAAAGGTATATGTGCCTACGGACTTTTCGCCTTCCTTGATAGCCACTTTCGCTTTCCCGGGGGCATTCGCTGTTACGGTTCCATCATCCGAAACAGAAATAATGCTGCTGTCTTCGCTTTCCCAAGTCAGATTTTCTTTTCCCGCAAGCTTTTCATCTTCAATTTTATACGTCTCGCCGTATTTCAAATCAACAGATTTAGAAATGCCCCCGCAGGCAGTCAAGCAGACCGCAAGAGCCGTAGTTAAAACTATCACGCCAAGTCTTTTCATTTCAATGATTCCTTTCTGTTAAGTGCTTACTTGTCATAGTTCTTCGGGGTTATACCGGATTCCAAGCAGAAAACAAGATAACATTTCTTGCACATCTTCGTGTGAAAAATATAATTCATGTTGCTTGCGTCCGTATAAGTATGGTGGCAGATTTTGCACTCACTGCCGGTATGCACCCAATCGGTAGGAACAACAAATGCCAAAAAGATGACAACAGCAACTACAATCAGACATCCTTTTCCGGGGCTTTTCTTTTTTGCTTCCACGTTTTCCTCCTTGAAATCTTTATATTGTTGCTCAGCGAAGTTTGATAGTCACCTTCTTTGTATTGAGATGATTATAGTATGATTGTACGCTTTGCCTGACGGATTGTCAACAAAACTATACAGATTTGGATAATTTAATATCCGTACTTGTATAGTAAAGTAGATGCAGGGAGGCGAACAACATGATTTCGGACAACATCAAACGGTTACGGGAGAATGCAGGGCTTTCACAATCTGCGCTTGCTCGAAAGCTGGGAGTTTCGCGTGCCAGCGTCAATGCCTGGGAAATGGAATTATCTGCACCGACTGCGCAATATCTGATTGCCCTTGCGCAGTTGTTCCACACGACAACAGATGATATCCTAGGGCTGGAATCTCAGGAGCAAATCGTTCTGCGTGGAATGAACGAACAGGAAAAGCGACTAGTGTATGATTTGATTACCTATATCACGGAGCGCAAAGAAACGGACGGATAAAAGTATGGGAAATCCTTGACATCCCCCGGAAGTTCAGTTACAATATTATGGTAAGCTTTCAGGAACAGCTAAAAACCAGCCGCCAAGGTTATGAGCGCTGCTTTGAAAGCATAAAATAACGACAATGCGCCATCGCCAAGCGGTAAGGCAGGGGACTTTGACTCCCCCATCGTAGGTTCGACTCCTGCTGGCGCAACTGAAAAAGAACCCGCAGGGGGCCTGAGCGACAGGTTCCCTGCGGGTTTTCTTTTTTGTGAAAAGAGGTTGTTTGTGTGAACGAAGAGAATTCTCTGCTGACCGGGGCGGTGCTGGCGAACCTCTCAGGCACCTCGCACCAGCTTCCCTGATAAGGGAGCCAGGTTCAAGCTGCTGTTATCTTGCCTCTCCTATTAGGAGAGGTGGCATCCCGCAGGGATGACGGAGAGGTTCAGCCGATCACCTCATACTGAAAATACTCGCACTTGACCTTGCTGCCCACCTCGATCTCGGGCGGCAGCAGGGCCAGCGCAACGGGGTTCAGCTCGTCGCTTTCAATGTCGGTGCGGCGCAGGTTGACATAATCGCCGTCAAAGCTGACGACCTCGTAATACCAGGGGCCCATAGGATACCTTCTTTCATTTGAGCTTTTCTTTGAGCTGTCGCTTCTTGGAGCGGCGGCTTTTTTAATGCTTCCGTCTTTTCTTTTCGTCCCAGGCAAAGTGCCCGGCGTAGAGCAGGAACACGGGCAGGGCGGCAAGGGTGACAGTCCGGCTCAGGCGGATGCCGTCCGGCTGATAGACAAAGTCGATGGTGACCGTTCCGGCGGGGCAGAGGACGGCCATCAGGCCCTCGTCCACCCGCAGGATCTCGGTTTCCTGCCCGTCCACATAGGCCGTGAAGCCGTCATCGTAGGGCACGGAGAAGAACATCAGGTTGGTCCTGTCCAGCGTGGCTTCAGCGTGGAAGCCTGCACTGGTCATCTCAAAGGCGGTGCAGGCAGAGGCCCGGCGGTCGGCGCAGTCCTGAGTGTAGCGGGTGTAGGTCAGGTCATTGAGCTCTGCCGTGGGCAGGGGCGTGAGGTACTGCCCGTAGGCCACGGCATCCTCCTCAGTGAGCACCAGTGCCCGCATGAGCAGGTTGGAGCGGGTGGGAGTCACGGTGTCCTCGTACTGGGTCTCGGTGAGATAGTAATCGTAGGTGAAGCCCATGGGAACGTAGTTCTGGTTCTCGTAGAGAACATAGCCGTCCAGGGTATCGTAATACGCCCAGCCCTCATCGGCCTCAGCGTGGAACTGCTTCTGATGCGCAAGTGTGGTCAGCAGATATCTGACGCTGAGCAGGCCGCGCAGGGCGTAGTTGGAGAGCTCGGGCTGACTGCGCACATCCCGCTTGACCCCCAGTGCCGGGTAGAAGCTGAGGATGCTGGGAGCGGCGGTGCTGCCGAAATATTGCAGGCAGCTCTTGTCCAGCCACAGGCCCAGATTGTCGTGGGTCTTGTAGGTGTCAATGCGCCAGTCACCCTCGGGCAGATCCTCCTTCAGGGCCAGTGCGTTGATGTACTGCTCCACAAGGTCACTGTCGGTGTTCCACTGGCCGAACTTGCCAATGCCGATGTGGACGATGCCGAACAGGCAGCTGAACGCCAGCACACCGGCCAGCAGGCGGCGGGCAAAGACCCTGCGCTGCTGCCAGCGCCTGCAGATGCAATGGTAGACGGCCAGCCCGCCCAGACCAAAGGCAAGCACGGCGCAGTACTGGCCCGGATTCTGCAGCACGCCCAGGCTCCACTCCTTGGTGGTGGCATCCTGCACGGGCACCAGTGCAAAGGCCAGCGTGGCGATCATCACAAAGGCAATGCTCCGGGCGGGGCGGGCGAGGTCGAGGCTGGGGTCCTCCCACGCGCTCACCGTCATGGCCGCAAGGATGAGCACCGGCATATAGAACCACCGGGCATAGTAGCTGGAATTGAGGGCATAGAACGCGCTGTTCAGGATGGGCACCAGCGCAAATACCATGCAGACGGCAATGATCCGCTTTTTGCTGTCGCCCTGCCGGGCACGCCAGTAGGCCACCACACCGGCCAGACTGCACAGGGGCAGATAGGCTGTCATGCTGGTCCATTTGATGATGCCCTCAGACCAGATGGAGGTCATATAGGGGGAATCCGGGGGCAGCACCCAGCTCAGCAGAATGGCCAGATACTGCTGGGGCTTGGAATAGGTCAGAAAGCCCCAGCCGGAGGAAAGGTCGATGGTGCGCGGGTTCTGCAGCACGCTGAGGACAGTGGGCCAGAGCACTACAAAGCCCAGTGCCACGCCCAGCAGGCTCTCAAAGGCCAGCTGACCGAAGAGGCGGGGCGTGAGCCGGAACTCCCCGGCGGAGAGCTTGCAGACGAAGTAGATGACAAGGAAGAGCACCTGCCCCACAAAGAAAAAGTAGTTGTTGAGCAGGTTCACCGCCACCCAGAAGGCGAACCATCCGTGGCGGTGCTCGTAAATGGTCTCATCCAGTGCCCAGAGCATCCAGGGAAAGAGGGCCAGCACATCGATGAAGTGGTTGAAGAAGATGTTGTACAGCCCCCAGCCCGAAAAGGCGTAGAGGGCCGCACCCAGCACCGCAAAGTTCGGATCTTTGACGTAGCGGCGCAGGTACAGATACGCGCCGCCGCCCGCCACCGCGAACTTGAGCACCAGAAGCGGCACCATGAGGTAGGGGAGCCAGTTCTGCGGGAAGAGCAGGGAAAACCAGAAGAAGGGGGAACCGTACAGGTAGAACGAATAGGCGTTCATGGTTCCGCTGCCCAGGTCAGTTGCCCAGGAAAAGGTATTCTTCACGCCTCCGTATCCGGCGGGGTAGCCTGCCCCCTTGAGAAAGCCGTTCATGTAGCGGTAAAAGCTGATCTGCTGGCTGTTGAAATCGCCTGCATAGTGGAAAAAGCCGCCGTCCAGCAGATAGAACGGCAGGAAGATGAGGGCGGCTGTCAGGGCGCAGAGCCCCACGGTGAGCCAGAACTTATCCTGCTTCTGCCCCAGCATCCGGGGCGAAGAATGAAATGCAGTCATGCGTCAGTCCTCTTTTCAGTATCGGAAATTTCCCGCTTACGGGAACGGCACCTCGCGGGTGTCATCGGGGTCCTGCACGGCCCTGCGCTGCTGCTCGAACACCGCGTCGATGAGGGTGTCGAGGTCAGAGAGGCGGCTCAGCTCACAGCAGTAGCGCCGCAGGCTGGCGGCCCCCTTCAGGCCCTTCATGTAGTGCATGGTCTGGGCCCGGGCCTGGGGCATGGCAACGAATTCGCCTTTCTGCTCCACCATCTCCTCCACCTGCCGGCGCAGGGCATTCATCCGGGCCTGCAGGTTCGGCTCCTTGGGGGCGGGCAGGCCCTCCAGCGCGGCGTTCACCCGCTCAAAGAGCCAGGGGTCGCCCAGGGCGGCCCGGGCGATCATCACGCCGTCGCAGCCGGTCTCCTCCACCATCCGCACAGCATCCTCGGCGGTGCGGATATCGCCGTTGCCCAGCACGGGAACGTGGACGGCATCCTTCACCGCCGCAATGATGGACGGGTCGATGCCCGGGGTGTACATCTGTTCCCGGGTGCGGGCGTGGACGGCGATGAGCACCGCGCCCGCCTGCTCACAGGCTTTGGCGCATTCCACGGCCGTGACGTGCTCCGCGTCCCAGCCCTTGCGCATCTTCACGGTGACGGGGCGGGAGGTATTTTTGACCACTTCCTCCACAATGCGGCCGCAGCGGTCGGGGTCAAGCATCAGCTTGCTGCCCGCCCCGCCCGAGACGATCTTGGGGGCAGGACAGCCCATGTTGATGTCCAGAAAATCGAACGCGTACTGCTCCACGGCGGCAGCGGCCTGCCCCATGATCTCGGGCACTTCGCCAAAGATCTGCACGCCGTAGGGGGCACCGTTGGGTTCGGCCTTGAGCAGGCTGACGGTTTTGTGGTCGCCGTATACCAGCGCCCGGCTGGACACCATCTCACTGACGGTAAAACCGGCTCCGTGCTGGGCCATCAGCCGCCGGGCCGGGGCATCGGTAAAGCCCGCCATGGGGCCGAACACTGCCCGGTGGGGCAGGGAGATCTCCCTGATCTTCAAAGGGGTGTTGAAAGGTTCCATGATACTCCTTAGCGCTATCTGATTTAGTTGATAACATGATAAAATTTGGATTATAAGTATACCATATTTCCGGCGGCAGAACAAGAAGCGGAACATCTTTCTTGTCAGCGCGGGATTTTTCCGGTATACTGGGGGCAAAAGGAGGAGCGGCTGGAACACGGCAGCCAGCTGCACAAAAGAGATGGAATACAGAACATGGAAAAAGCAGAACGGCGCAGGGGAGAGCATCCGCACCTCCCTGCTGGGCTATGGCTGTATGCGGTTCCCCACCACACCGGAGGGAGCCATTGACGAGCCCCGGGCCGAAGCGCTGCTGAACGCCGCGCGGGACGCGGGCGTGAACTATTTTGACACCGCCTACCCCTACCACGGCGGCCAGAGCGAGCCCTTTGTGGGCAGGGTCATTGCAAAGTGGCCCCGGGAGAGCTTTTATCTGGCCACCAAGATGCCGCTGTGGCAGTGCGGGAGCCTGGAGGAGGCCCGGCATATCTTTGAAGAGCAGCTCCGGCGGCTGGGCGTGGAGTACATCGACTTCTACCTGCTGCACTCCCTGTACGTCGCCCGGTACGACCGGGCCAAGGAAATGGGCATCGTGGACTGGCTGTGGGAGCAGAAAAAGCTAGGCCGCATCCGCAGCTTCGGTTTCTCCTGCCACGACAACGCGGCGGGCCTTGAGCACATCCTGCGGGATCAGCCCTGGGATTTCTGCCAGCTGCAGTATAACTATCTGGACACCGATGACCGTGCCGAGGAGATCTCCGGTGACCGCGGCTATCAGTTGACCGAGGAGCTGAACATCCCCCTCATCATTATGGAACCCATCAAGGGCGGCACGCTGGCCAACCTGCCCCCGGAGGCCGAAGCACCCCTCAAGGCCCTGCGGCCCGATGCCTCGGATGCCTCCTGGGCCCTGCGCTGGGTGGGCAGCCACCGGAACGTCCATGTCATCCTCTCGGGCATGAGCGCCGAGGACCAGCTCACGGATAATCTGGCCACCTTTGCCCGCTTTGAGCCGCTGACTGCTGCAGAGACCGCCGCGGTGGAGCAGACCGCCGCCTTCCTGCACAGCCGCATCAAGATCGGCTGCACCGGCTGCCGGTACTGTATGCCCTGCCCCATGGGGGTGGACATCCCGGACAACTTCAGCATCTGGAACAAGCTGGGGATGTTCGGCCAGCCCGAGGCCATCAAGCACCAGTGGGAAGCCCACTTCCCCGATGCCGAAAAGGCCAGCCACTGCGTCCGCTGCGGCAAGTGCGAGGCGGCCTGCCCCCAGCATCTGCCCATCCGCAATGCGCTGGCCCAGCTGCAGCAGGAGCTGGATCAGCTGTAATCTGCATCAGAAAAGCCACCGGCAAAAACCGGTGGCTCTTTTCTCTTATTCGCTCCACTCCATCCCGATCTTATCCAGCATTGCGCGGCGCTCAGGGGTGAGCTTGGGGTCGTGGGTGGTATCCCACTCCCGCATCCGGCGGAGCCAGTCGCCCAGGCAGAAGCCGGTTTCGTCGGATTTGTAGTTGGCGGCGGCGTGGAGGTTGCCGTGTGCCTTGTAGTAGGCCTTGGCCTGCTGATAGGCAGTTCCCCACTTGGCATCCCGGGCATCCCACACCATGCCGATGCTGTTCAGCTTTTTGATGTGGGCGGGCGTGACCTGATAGGAATCCGGGCGGTTCTTGCGGGCTGCACGCAGGTTGGAGACCCACACGCCCAGCCGGACACCATCGCTGTCCACATAGCTGGCGGGGACCAGCAGATGTTTGTACTTGCGGGCGTAGCGGGCGGCACTGCGGAAGTTCCGCTCCCAGTTGGCCTCGCGCACGGTGCCGTGGTCAGCAGCGGGATCACTGGGGCGGCGCTCGCCCTTGAACAGGGTGCGCAGCAGCTTGCGGCGCTCACTGCTCAGGGCACTGCTGCCGGAGTTCAGGGCCTGCCGCTGGCGGCTGACCCAGCTGCCCAGCCAAACACCGTCCTCAGTCTTGTAGACAGAGGGAATCTCCAGATCGCCGTGCTCTGTCTTGTAGGCCAGAGCCAGATCATAGCGCTCCTGCCAGGGGTCATACTTTTCCCACACCATGCCCAGCTTGTCCAGCAGGGCCTTGCGCTCAGGGGTGACCCGGGCGCTGGAGCGGTCCGGGTTCAGGTAGGCATAGCGCTGGCGCGCCACCCACTTGCCCAACAGTACTCCGTCCGGCGTGACATACTCCGAGGGGACGTTCAGGTTGCCGTGCTCATGGTAGTAGGCGGCGGCAACATCGTACAGGGACATCCACTTGCGGTCGTTGCGGTTGGTCCAGTCCATGCCCAAAGCGTCCAGCCGCTCCACCTGTTCCTGAGGCAGCTCGCCTGCCTTGTGAGCGGCGCGCTGGGCCCCCAGCCAGACCCCCAGACCGAAGCCGGAGGGCGTTTCGTACTTGATGGGTACTTCCAGATCGCCGTGTTCCAGATAATACTGGGTGGCGGCAGCATAGTTCTGCTCCCACAGATCGTTGGAGGTGCTCCACACCATGCCGATGGCTTCCAGCCGCTCGATGCGGTTCTGGGTCAGGTTGCCGCCCAGATAGCGCTGGCGGTTGTAGACGATCCATTCGCCCAGTGCAAAATCATTTTTATCGCGGTAGCGCACCGGCACCAGCAGGTCACCGTGCTCGGTGCGGTATTTCTGCGCGGAGGCAAAGCCTTTTTCCCAGGCAGCTTCCAGCCGGTGGTTCCAGCGGATGCCCAGTTTTTCCAGCTTGGCGGCCTGTTCCGCTGTCAGGCGGCCCGGGCGCTGCCCGGCCTGTACCTGCCGCTGGAGCTCGAGCCACTTGCCCACGGGCACGCCGCTGTGGATGGTATAGCTCCGGGGCAGCTCCAGGGTGCCCTCTTTGGCGGCGGCATCGGCGGCGGCCTGGCACAGCACCTCCCAGCGGGCTTCTATCTCCCGGCGCAGCTTGCCGTACAGGCGGTAGGTCTGCTGCATGGGGCGCTCCTGCCGGAAGCCCGGCGTTTTGCTACCGGCTCTGGTCATGGCCTCGGTGCAGTCCCGCTGCAGGGTACGGCCGTTGCCCAGCCCCTCGAACTGTGCCACAAGGTCAAACACCGGCACGCTGCGGCTGCCGGCAGCCACCAAAGCGCGGCAGAGCATCTGCTTGAAGGTGGACATCAGGCTGGACTGGCGCACCAGAATGACCCCGGCCAGCCCCTCCAGCGGCTGCTGGACTCCCGGCGCGTTGACGCAGAGCAGGACCTTGGGGCCGGGGGCTGTATCAGAGAGGAAGGTCTCCACAGCAGCAGAATCCGCAAAGCAGGCGTGATCTGCAGCGTAAAAGCGGACGGCAGAGTCCACAGTGCGCAGCAGCTGTTCCAGCTCCGCGCCCAGCTTTTCCTGATAGGCGGCGGATTCAAACAGGACCAGATAATGGCCGCTGGTATCGCTGAGCAGGCGGGGCAGCAGAACGGTCAGGTTCTCCACCTGACGCAGAGACCAGCTCAGCTCTTCATATTGCACGCGCAGGGAGGTGTCGCCCTTGGGCATACACAGATTTTTGATCCGGGCGCGCAGGGTGGCCAGCTCCTCCTCCTGCGGCCAGAGCAGGGCTGCATAGGCTGAGGGCACCGGCATGGTCCCGGCGGCCATGGCCTCGGCCACAGTCATGTGGGAGACGATGCAGTCGGCAAACAGCTCCTGCGCGGCGGCGCAGACGGGGGCACCGTTGGGCACACCCAGCCCCAGCACCTTTGCCTGGGGGCACATCCGCAGCAGCTTCTGCACCGACTGTGCCCAACACACGGCGCTCAACTCATGGTAGCAGTCCAGCACGATGCAGCCGGGTTTCTGCTCCCCCAGCCGCACCCACTGCTCCGGGGTGGCAGCGGCCAGCTTTTCGCAATCACAGAAGCGGACATTGCCGGGCAGGGTGCCGCCGTTGTAGCGTGTCAGCTCTGCCTGCCGCAGGGCCAGACGCTGTGCACCGGCCACCAGCCAGAAAAAGGTGGTCTGGGGGTGAGCCTCCACCACCTTCCAGGCAATACAGCTTTTGCCGGTGCCGGTGGGATGGAACATGGCGGCCCGGTTCAGGGTCTCCAGAGACTGTACAGCTTTCTGAAAAGCGGCTTCGTTGACGGGATTCAGGGTCATCGACATGGTGGTAGTGTCCTCTCCGAGTTGCATGTTTGACATCGTTGGATACAACGAAAATATTTCATAGAATTAGTTTATCGCAAAAAACATTTTTCTGTCAAGCCCTTTGAAGAGAATTTAGAGCAAAACTCGGGAAAAGAATAAAAATAGTGTGGAATCTGTGGCAGAAACTGCGAACTTTGTGCGCAGCAACGGGGATACTGAAAGTGGAAATGCGTCCCGGAGCGGAGAGAAAGTATGACCTATGGCTGGAAGAAGGCTTCTTTTGCCCCGGCAGAGCTGCCCGGGCCGCACCGGGGAGATCCGGGCAGGAGGGCTGCTGCGGAACATCCAAGAAGCATTTCATCTTTGCGGCCGAAAAAATGAAAAATTCCCTCTTGACTTTATGAAAATAAAGCGTATAATGCAATCAATAAACTGATGAGGCGGAAGAGAACCTGCAAGCGCACTTACAGTGAGCCCGAATGGTGAGAACGGGCAGAGAGCGGGGCAGAGTTCGTGGGCCGCCGAGGGCCGGGCGAACAGGGCAGTGCCTTTAGTAGCTTGGGACGGAAGCCTCCGTTACAGGGCAGGGGAGTGTTGGCTCTCCGTTGAGGGGCTCCTGCAGTTTTCCATGGTGGAAAGACGAGCGGAGCAAGCAAGGTGGCACCGCAGATTCGAATTTCTCGACTCTGTCCTTGTGGATGAACACACAGGGACGGGGCCGTTTTTATTTTACCCGTTCCGCAGGTGGAGCGGGTTTTATTTTTTGGGCCGCCCGCTCCGGGAAAGGAGCAACCGCTATGAAAACCATGAACATGATCTCCCGCCGCGGCTTCCTGAAGGCTACCGCCGCAGCCGCTGTCGTATCCGCACTGGGCCTGACCGGCTGCGGCTCCTCTGCCGCAGCATCCAGCACCGCTTCCAGCGCTGCCGGTTCCGCTGCCGCCGCTTCTGAAGCAGGCCAGACCTTTAAGGTGGGCATCGTCAACTATGTCGATCATGCTTCCCTGAACCAGATCGTGGCCTCTGTTGAGAGCCGTTTGGATGAGGTGGGCGCGGAGAAGGGCGTGACCTTCGACTATGCCGATTACTACGCCAACGCCCAGGCTGACCAGTCCAACCTGAACCAGATCGGTGCAGACCTCGTGGCCGACCAGGTAGATGTCATTGTGGCCGTGGCCACCCCCACTGCCGCCACCATGCTGGCCGCTGTGGAAGATACCGACATCCCTGTGGTCTACTCTGCCGTCACCGACCCTGTTTCCGCCGGGTTTGATGGGGAGGAGGGCATCACCGGCACCTCCGATGCCCTGAACACCGAGGCCATTATGAACCTCATCACTGCCATCAACCCTGACATCGACACCATCGGTCTGCTGTACGACCTGAGCCAGGATGCCTCCACCCAGGCCATCGCCGATGCCAAGGCGTTCTGCGACAGCAAGGGCATCAAGTACATTGAAAAGAACGGTACCACCACGGCTGAGGTGCAGATGGCTGCCGAGGCCCTTGTGGCCGCCGGTGTCAAGGCAGTGTTCACCCCCACCGACAACACCGTGATGACCGCCGAGCTGTCCATCTATGAGACCTTCCTGGAGGCAGGGATCCAGCACTTCACCGGCGCGGACAGCTTTGCACTGAACGGTGCCTTTGTGGGCTACGGCGTGGATTATGTCCAGCTGGGCGAGGCCACCGCCGATATGGTAGTGGAGCTGCTCTGCGAGGGTAAGACCACCGCCGACCTGCCCTACCAGACCTTCGATAACGGCATCGTCACCATCAACACCGAGAGCTGTGAGGCACTGGGCCTTGACCTCAACACCGTTAAGGAAGCCTTCAAGCCCTATTGCACCGAAATTGTGGTAGTGACCACGCAGGAGAATTTCTAAAAAGGAGTACATCAACCATGCTGGCGAGTATCTTTTCGCTCAACGTGATCCAGACGGCGCTGGAGCTGGGCTGCATTTACGGTCTGGTGGCGCTGGCGCTGTTTCTGAGCTATTCGATCCTGAACATTGCCGACCTGTCCACCGATGGCTGCTTCACCCTTGGCTGTGCCGTGGCCTGCCAGGTGGCGCTGACAGGCCACCCCATCCTGGCCCTGTTCGCGGCCATGGCGGCGGGTGTGTGTTCGGGCTTTGTCACCGCCTTTTTGCAGACACGTCTGGGCGTTGAGAGCATCATGGCAGGCATCATCGTGAACACTGGCCTGTACACCATCAATCTGGCGGTCATGGGCTTTTCGTCCACGATGTCCCTGGTCAAGACCGATACGGTATTCTCGCTGGCAAAATCTGCGCTGGCCTTTACGGGCGGCTGGTATAAGCTGGTCATCGCGGCGGCGGTCATTGTACTCGCCTGTGCTGCCATGGTGGGTTTCCTGGGCACCCGGCTGGGCCTTTCCATTCGTGCTACCGGCGACAATGCCGCCATGGTGCGGGCCTCCAGCATCAACCCGGCCTTCACCATCACAGTGGGCCTGTGCATCTCGGGCGCGCTGACCGCCCTTTCCGGCGGCCTGCTGGCCCAGTATCAGAAGAGCAGCGACATCAACGTGGGCACCGGCATGGTGACCATCGCACTGGCTTCCCTTATCATCGGCGAAACGCTGGTGGGCAAGCGCACCATGGTGCGCCGGGTGCTGGGCGTTGTGTTCGGCAGCTGCCTGTATCGCTTTATCGTGGCCGTGGCCCTGCGCTTCAATGTGCCCGCCGCCGCCATGAAGCTGGTGAGCGCCCTCATCGTGGCTGTGGCCATCTCGATGCCCGCCATCCGGGCAAAGTTTGCCTTTGAGCAGCGCAAGCACAATGCCCGGAAGGAGGTGCACTGAGATGGAAATGCTGGAACTGAACAACCTGCACAAGACCTTTAACCCCAGTACCGTCAACGAAAAGGTGGCCCTGAACGGTGTGAGCCTGCACATGGAGGCAGGCGACTTTGCCACCATCGTGGGCTCCAACGGCGCGGGCAAATCCACCATGTTCAACGCCATCACCGGCGGTTTCATTGCCGACGAGGGCAGCATCGTACTGGGCGGGCAGGACATTACCTTTGCGCCCGAGTACGAGCGCAGCAAGGTCATTGGCCACCTGTTCCAGGACCCCCTCAAGGGCACGGCCCCCAACATGACCATTGAGGAAAACCTTGCGCTGGCCTATCTCCGGGCAGGAACCGCCCCCCACGCCATCTTCTCCCGCATCTCCCGCAAGGATAAGGAGCTGTTCCGGGAAAAACTTGCCCTGCTGAACATGGGCCTTGAGGACCGGATGAAGCAGCCGGTGGGTCTGCTCTCGGGCGGCCAGCGGCAGGCGCTGACCCTGCTCATGGCCACCCTCGTTACCCCCAAGCTCCTGCTGCTGGACGAGCACACCGCCGCCCTGGACCCTGCCACGGCGGAGAAGGTGCTGGAGCTGACCAAGAGCATCGTGGCCGAGAAAAAGATCACCTGCCTGATGGTCACCCACAACATGCATCAGGCCCTCGAGCTGGGCAACCGCACCCTGATGATGGACGGCGGCCGCATCGTGTTCGATGTCAAGGGCGAGGAGCGCAGGAAGATGACCGTGGACGACCTGCTGGAAAAGTTCCGCGAGAACGCCGGCAAGGCCCTGGACAATGACCGCATCCTGCTGAGCAAGGTGGAAGCGGACAACTGAAAAGAAACTCAAAATACCCTGTCTGGACCCGAAACCGTGTCGGACAGGGTATTTTTGATACAACAAGGAAAAAACAAAATGAAAATTACGATTCGTACCCCGCAAATGCAGGATTATGACCGATTTTCTGCTATTATGGATCAGGTGCAGCAGATGCATGTGGATTGGCGGCCGGATGTCTACAAGCCGGCCAGCCCGTTGATTACAAAAGGGTTGTTTGCTGAGCTCCTGAAAGGGGACAGCTGGTATATTGCCGAGACGGACGGCATCGTTGTTGGTG
>OIYH01000906.1_pt1 | contig 18854 bp, 17 predicted proteins | sample 1587911 | NCBI WGS metagenome assembly OIYH01 (sample SAMN03283252) | human gut metagenome | biome: human-associated habitat; material: feces | host: Homo sapiens | place: USA | collected 2013
CCGAAAATGATCCGTTTTCCTCCGTCCCTAACGGATCAGTTGGCGGCGCTTGTCGGAGAGGAAGACACCGGCGGCGACCAGAACCGTGCCACCAATCACGAACGTCTCGCCCAGCAGGTCGGACGCATCGCCCGTGGCGGGCATCGCCGCCCGCTGCGTTACAACCTCGCTGTTTGCCACCGTATGTTTTGTCTGGTACGTCACCTGCGTCGCAGGCTGAGTCTGCTCGCCTTTCCCGCGCTCGGCGGCCTCTTGGAGAGCGATCTCGGCGTTGAGCTCGGCAATGGCCTGGTCGAGCTCAGCCTTGGCAGCGGTATAGTTGGCAAGCGCCTCCAAGTAGGCAGGTGCCACAGCATCCGTCGCAGCAACGGCAGCGTCGAGCTCAATCTTGGCAGCTGTAGCGCGCTCGGCGGCGTCGTGAGCTGCGGCGATCTTAGCGTTGAGCGCCTCATCCGCATCGTTGGCACGGCCGCTAGCGATGGCGTCGGCAAGGTTGATCCTGCGCAGGCGGGCAACCGCGGCGGCAGAAGCATCGCGATCAGCGGTCGCATCCGTTACGGCGTCGTCCGCCGCAGTCACGCCAGACTCGGCATCGGTCTTCGCCGAAGCCGCGGCCTCAACAGCAGCATCGGCAGCGGCCTTGTCCTCCGTCGCCTGAGCAAGCGCCGCGGCGGCATCATGTAGCTGAGCCGCACGAGCAGCAGCCGCAACGGATGCGGCCTGGGCCACGGTCACAGCCGTGCCGGCACCGCTCGCAGCAGCCTGGGCGGCAACAAGCTCGGCCTGGGCAGCAGCGACGTCGGCATCTGCCTGGCCTGCCGCACCCTGGGCGGCATTCACCGCAGCCTGCGCGTCAGCCTGAACGGCACGCGCCCCCTCGAGCGCCGCCGAAGCCGCATCAAGCGCACGCTGTGCGGCGGCAACGTCGGCAGAGTACGCAGCCAGCTCGTCCTGGGCGGCAGCAAGCGCGCTCTCCTTGTCGCCAACGCCGGCGCGAGCGGCATCCAGCGCACGCCGGGCAGCGGCAGCCTTGCCCTTGGCGACATCGAGTTCATTAGATTTGGCAGTCACGACACTCTGCGCCGCGGCAACCGCAGTGCTGGCAGCATCCACGTCGACGCGGGCATCAGCCACGGCACGCGCAGCGGCCTCAGCCGCGGCCTGCTTCTCCCCCACGGTAGCCTGGGTATCTGAGACCCCAGCGGTAGCAGCGTCAACATCGGCGGCAGCAGCATCGACTTGAGCCTGCCTTGCAGCGGCGACCTGCGACGCGGCGCTCACCTTGCCGCCAGCCTGCGCAGCCGCGCCCTGAGCTGCAGAAAGCTCCTGACGAGCCGCATCCACGCCCTGCCCAGGATTTGTCAGCGAGTCGCACCACGCATTGAGCGCAGCCTCGTACTCGGCAACCGTCATCGGATTGGCGGCATTCGTGCACCATCCTCCAGGCATAGAGAACGTCTGCACCTGCGTAAGCCAACGGTTCATCGTCCCGCGTGTGCAAACCCCCATGCCCGTCACGGTGTAATCGGGATCGATCACATTCATGTAGTGACCGACTGTATGCACGTTCCCGCCATGCGCGGCAACGTAGCGGTCCACTTCATCACCATGCTGATGATAAAAATCGAAAGCAGCCTTTCCCGTAAGGCCCGTCGCTCCCAGCGTAGCCGCAGCACGGTCAAAGACGGCCTTTTCCTGATCGACCCACTGGATGAACGGGTCACTTCCGTAGTTCCACGCCACGTTTTCGCCCACGTTGAACTGCATGGCGTGCGCAGTCTTGGTATCGGAGAAATTCGCATCAGCAATCGCGGTCGCCATCATGGCATACGTCACCTTGAGCTCACCCAGGCCAACGCTCGCACGATACTTGTTGCACGCCTTGAGCCACACAATCGCTTGCTTCATGTTGGTCAGGCTCGTCGCGTCAGCCTCCTCGCCCACCTTGGTAAGGCTGGCATATTTGCAGTTGAGGATCAGGTCCGCCGCATCGTCGGCACCCACGCTCTTAAAGAACGCGATGGCACCCTGACGGTAGTTTTCCGCCGAGGCGTTCGCCGTAGCCTGGGCAGCGTCGAGCTTGGCCTGCGCCTGAGCCACAGCCTGATCGGCCTGCTGCTTTTGAGTCTTTGCCTGATCGAGCACCTTGTCGGCAGCGTCCTTCTCGTCCTTGGCCGCCGAGAGCTTAGCCTGGGCATCGGCCAGCGCCGCGAGCGCATTGGCATGCCCGGCCTTAGCCTGATCGACGGCGGCGTCTGCCGCGGTCGCAGCAGCCGTGGCGGCATCCAACTTGGACTGCGCATCAGCCGCAGCCTGCTGCTGGACAGCGAGCGCCTGCTGAGCAGCCTGCACCTCACTCTCGACAGTGGTCACTTTCTGCGAGGCGGCAGCGAGTTCGCCCTCGCGCTGCGCCTGGACCGACTTGGCGGCGTCCAGCGTGGCAGCGGCGGCGTCCACCTTGGCCTTGGCCGCCTCGTACTCCGGGCCCGCAGCACCCTGCTCGGCTCGATCCAAATCTGCCTTGGCAGCGTCATAGCTCGCCTGAGCGGCGCTTACATCCGCATCGGCTGCATCCTTTGCCTGCTGAGCCGCCGAAAGTTTGTCCTGCGCGTCCTGCTTTTTAGCCACGGCAGCGTCAGCGGCAGCCTGGGCATCCACAAGCCTAGCCTGAGCATCAGCCGCCTGCTGCTTGGCCTGCACCAGCTCACTCGCAGCCTGATCAGCTGCAGCCTGAGCAGCGGCTACGGCCTCGGGCGTGGCATCGGATGCAGCAGCCTGCGCGGCATCAAGCGCAGCCTGGGCATCGTCTGCCGCCTTCTGGGCGACAGCCAGAGCTTCGTCCTTGTCCGTCAGGTTCTTCTTGGCGGCACCGAGCGCAGCCTGAGCATCCTCAAGCGCTTTGACATCCGCATCTGCCTTGTCCTGCGCAGCGCCCATCTGCTTTTCCAGCTCGGCCGAAGCTGCAGAAACGGCAGCATCACTTGCGCCGTGGGCCGCGTTATAGGCACCCTGCGCCTGTTGTTGGTTAGCGGCAGCGGCATCGTAGGGAGCTGCCGCCGTCTCAAGACTAGCCTTTGCAGCATCTGCCTTAGCGCGCGCCGCATCAACTGCAGCCTGCAGGTTGGCGACCTTCTGAGCCGCAGACACAGCACCCGCGCCGGCACCGGCGGCCGCAGCGTTCGTCAGCGGAGACATCACCGCAGCCGTTGCACCCGCAACGCCAATGCCATCCGCACACTGCGCCGCCGCGGACAGCGGCGACAGTAGCGAGCCGCCCGTCATGGCAATCGTCACCGCAGCAACTGTCGCCACGCGTCCAGCTGCTTTGGCCTTGCCCAAAGCCTTGCCGTTGATGTATTTGTTCATGTTCTTGCTCATTGCCGATTCCTTCCCACGGTGAGCCGTTGTTTGGTACAGATAATCAATCAAGCATGCCCCGCTAAAAAGAGGCAATGACCGGGTAATTAAATCGAGGGCCAGGGATACGGGAGGCATGGCACTACCAGATGCCAAGTTCCCGTTCGCATTCGCGTTCAATGTCCTTCTGATACTCAAGTTCCTCGCCGCTAAGCATCACCTCGTTCCATTCAGCCCAGAGGTTCTGGACTTTAGAGCTGAAATAGCAAACGCAGATATGCTTGAGATCAATTGGCTTGATATTGTCGTTGTAAAAGAGAGGATTGCTGGTATTCACGCTACTTGTCCAATCAACATAATCTCAACTTGCAATGCTTGGTCTCCTCTGAGACCCCATCTCAAACGCTGTGACTGCAGTATATGCACTTCTTCTGTATCATGCAAGAACATTTTAATTTTCTAGCACATATAACGAATCTGTTTCTTCACGAGCACATGCCAAACTCCCCCGCCGCGCCCTCACGCGCGGCATATGGGGGTGCGGACAAAAGCTCTCGCAGGGCGGTTAAGGCGGCATCCATGCCGTTTGAGAAAAGGAGAGAAAGGAAAGAGAAACAGTCGGCAGCTACTCGCAAGTTTTTCTCACACTGCGGCAAGAGTCCGCATAGTCGCCCCGTGGCCATTTGCGGTCGGACCGTGGCAAAGCCATGTCGAGCGGCCGGCCACGGGGCAACATTGGGTCGCGAACGTCGCGAACTATCGGGAGCAACCCCTTCCCCGCTACCTATACGACGAACCTGCGATTACAAAGGGAAGTCCGGCGAGACACAGCACCAAGGCAGCGGCTGTGATTACAAGCGCGAAGGCTACGCTTATGGCAACATAAGCGACAACAATGAAAACCAGCGCTAGTACGCAGGCAAGCAGCTCTGCCACGTAGCACAACACCAGGTTCAAGCTCGCACGCTTCAGCAGGACGTCGGCAAGGCGAACCAGCTCGATAGCAAAGCCGTTGCCAAAATTGCGTCCGGGGCCCTTGGCAACAAACCACTTGAACAGGCACATCAGAGCGCAACCAAACATGATCATGATCGAAATGGTCCATGCGCGATGCCCCGTCTCGATAAGGCCCTGGTCGCCCATCGCGCTGCCGTTGATGAGCCAACCCGTTCCATAGCCCATGAGCAGCATCGACAGCAGCAGGCAAGCGCTCACCGCGGCGAGAAAGCGCGACATGCGCCTGCTGAACACCGGAGCCTCGCAGCTAAGCCCAAAGCCCTCGCGAACGCGCCAAACAGCATGGTAGGCGGGGTACGCCGCGATGAGCGCAGCCACGAGCCACGACATCCAATCGGACCCAGGCGCCGCCGACGCGTACTCCGTAATCGCAGAAACGGGATAAGCGGTACCGAACGAATCGTTCAAGAATAGCGCGACCTCGCCCTTCCAGACGCAAAACGGAGCGGCGACAGAGGCGATGTCGGCGGCGACGAATGCGGTAATGGCAATAAGCAGCGCACCTTGCACGAGCTTGACAACCTCACCCTTGGCGGTGCCAGGAGCAACATCAACGGCGCTGGACGCAATTTGGATAGAAGTATTCATGATCTTCCTTTCAGAGAGACTGGGTTGGTAAGTAATTGGGTTTTAGGATGATTGATACGAATACGGGGGCTATCCAGTTGCCCCAACAAAACAGCAGGTCAATTTGACCGTTCGTGAAGAAATGGGGCTAACAGGCAATATCAAGATCGTCGCGGCTTGAGAACTCGGCGCTAGCGACAGCACGCGACGGTATGCACGTAAACTCAAACTGACGAACCGGCGAGACTACCGGATAGTCCTCGACACCCCACTCGAGCTCAAAGCCAAGACGGGCAAGCTCGTCACGGCAATTGTCGAGCATGAGCTCATGAGCGCTTTGACGGGCAACGGCTTCAAAGAAACCAAGTCCACAACCCTCGGAGAGGCAGGCCTTCAGCTCGTCGCAGATAGTCATAACTTCGCAAACGAGATCCTCAAGTTCGTCGCGCTTGGTGGAATTCACCAGTTCAAACAGGGTGTCGTCAAACATTTTCCGTCCTCCTTTGGACTTCTTTCTTGCTCGGCTCCTATTGAACACGACAAAGTGGCACAATGGCACAAAGTATATTTGATTTTGAAAGTTGTGCTGGTTTAAGAAATATGCAAGGTGCCAATTTAATAGCTCTGACCTGGCGTGTTAGGGCTAGCTTCATTCGGTTTGACAGAGATACCTCTTTGCATCTCTGTTGCAAACAACTGACAAACGCAAAACCCAATAAGGATCAAGAATGTGAAGGAGTGGAATTCGAACAGCATTGGTCTGTAAAAGAGCTGTTAAACGAATTGCTAAGAATTGATCTTGAGAAGTTCTTTAACGAAATGTCCTCTTGGTATGCCGAATATCGTAACGCCCATTCAGCGCCCGTTCCACACCGTATCTTTAATTCGCTACGGCGAATGCAGCGCATTCTAGAAGCTCAATATCTCGAAGGCTCAGATAATAAAAAAGGTGCCACGTGTTTTCCTCCGCTTTGTTCGAGAATAATTGACGCAGGCGATGACCTCGACAAATGCCATATCGAAAAGGCGAATATAACGCATGAACTCGCGGAGGCAGTCAAACAAGCGCTTGATTCCGCAATAAGCGGCGGCTATTCGGACGGTATCTACCAGCTCTTCTTCAATGCTTGCTCATTGTGCATCGATTCAGTTTATCTTGATGAAATACCCGATGCCTATTTGCCCTCGAAGGTTTTCTCTCTTTGGGCAATAGAGTGTGGGAACATCGCGAGAGTTGCTATGCCAGCACTTGAGTTACTAAGTAGCAACGATGCCGACGATTCCGTTGCACCTAATCTTGCCAGTTACGTTGAAATGGTCTTTGGCCTAAATAGAAGGCCCGAGCTCGCTCGCGGAAGCGAGCACTCAATTGTCCATCACCCGCTGGCGCTTAAAACGCCAGAAACTAAAAGGGAGTTTTATGAGACGCACTTCGACGTTCAATTAGTTGATACCCAACTAGCCATCGATATCCATGAGTTGGCAATAGCCGTTCTTGGCGACATCATCATTGATTGTCTTAGCTTATCCAAGAAGATAAACGAGCCTTCTTATCGGGATGACCTCAGCAGCTACGTTTCATTATTCGCGAAGCTGCTTTCTACCGGAGAATCCATCCTGGATGTCGCTGATCAAATTCGCCGTTTTGGGGAACTAACATCCTCAAAATGCACGAAACATGCAATCGCCGGCCCAATGGTCCAGGACCTCAATAGCCTCAACTCTCTGGCACTCAACCTGATTCAGAACAGGCTCTACAACAAGGTGGAGTTATCGAGGAACGCCGAGAGCACAATCGGTATCATGCGGTTTATCGTAAATGACGGAAAGTACCTTGTTGTCGACATCAACGACAGTGACGCAATGCAAGAAATCCTTCATTTCCAGCACTTGATAGACCGCTCCCACTCATTGATTCATTCTTTTCTTCCGGAATCATTCTCGGTTTTCTATGCGCATCTACTATGCGAAGCCCTGCGATCGGGGGCACTTCCGGCAAAATGCAGCACATGTAACAAGCCCTTTTTCCCAACCGGCAACAATAGCAAGTATTGTTCTGGATACGACAATGAGACGGGCATGTATTGCAATCCTGCACGTAACGCAAAACTCAAGCTTGGTAAAAAACTGCCCCATGCAACTGCCGTTAATTTAAGACGCAAAGCAGATACCGCCAGCGGAAAAGACGGGCACAACCCGATGGCTGCCAACAAAAAGCGACAGCTATATTTTCAAGAACTAGCCGATGCCGTTGACCACACCCTTGGACCTTATTATCAACGGTCCCCTCTTGTACCGAAAGCACTCTACGAAAAGTGGCTCAAAGCGATCAATCAGCCTAAAAACCAGCCCAGTACTCAAACGCCTGAAGCATGCGGTTATCCCCATCCCGTGATTTGGAACGATTCATTGGCGGATGGCAATGAAGTCGTTGTTATTACGACCCAGCCAGCACAATTAGGCACCCTTCCAGAGCTCTTAGACAAACTTGCGGAAAAGAACGCTAGTAGCTGTCGCAAATCGGATAACGGATGGTCACTTTCCAAATTCGACTTAGTTGCCACCGTCATCTCATTAGAGATGGAGACTGACAAGGCCAGAAAGAAAGGAATGAAACCAATCAGACACACCCCCGTTCCTGGTTTGTCCAACTACTGGGATTGCCTATCCATCAGCGACGATCGCATCGCGACCGCGGAGGCGGCTATAAAAGAGGATTGGACGACGGAGGGCACAGTCAGCAATCCCTGTTGCCCCGCCTCACGACAATTCAAAAGAACGCTCTAGATTATATAGGCCTCATTAAGTATTCATGCAGCTCATAGCACGTAAGACCGAACAATCCGTCAAAGAGTATTGCACAGATAAAAATGTCAATCAAATTGCGAAACAACATTCCCCTGTTTGAAATTGACAATCCCAAATTCGCCTCTAGCAACCTGACCGTCCAAGACACACGACATGTGCGCGGCGCATGTGCCCATTGCACCGATGCATTCGACAACCCAAGTTATGCCATATTCACACTTGACTATTATTTGTCTCATTCGCTGTCAGCGCACACGATACAGGCCCGCAAACATGCCCTCCACTAATTATCTTCAGCTCTTGTTCTGTCATACAGCTTCAAAATACCCTCAATTTCCTATCTCAAGATTGCTTTATAGTCTTTTTGACTAGTTGCCGCACGCAGGACAGGCTCAATCCAAGCTAGAATAAAATGTTTGATTCGAAAGAAAGCATCTGCGGGTTTTTAACTGCTTCAACACCGCATTGTTATCGGGAGTGGTATGGCAACGTATCGAGCCATTGATCTATTTGCTGGCATTGGTGGAATCAGGATGGGATTCGAAGAGGCCTTTGGCTCTGACATCAAAACCATCTTCGCAAGCGAATTGGATGAACCAGCACGTAAAACCTATCGCGCAAATTTCATCGACTCCTTTCAAATCGCAGGCGATATCACACAAATCGATGCTTCGGATGTTCCCGATTTTGACATTTGCTTGGCGGGCTTTCCCTGCCAAGCTTTTAGTCTAGCGGGGAAACGAAAGGGATTTGCTGACGATTACAAAGGCAGGGCCCGCGGAACTTTGTTCTTCGATACGCTTCGCATTTGCACCGAGCGTGCAAACAAACCGAGCGTTATCTTCTGCGAAAATGTCAAGGGACTCCCCATCCACGATAAAGGCAGGACATTTGAGACTATTCTCGGCGCACTAAAAGAAGAGGGGTACGTCCCATTTTATAAGATATTGAACTCTAAGGATTTTGGCGTCCCCCAAAACAGAGAGCGAATTTATATTGTTGCTTTTCGAGACGACGTCGCTCCAGATAGCTTTACCTTTCCATCTGGACTTGAACACAAAGCTACCCTCAACGACATCCTCGAAAACGCCCCCATTAGCCCAAAGTACTATCTATCTGATGTTTACCTGGAAACGCTCAGAAAGCACAGAGCGAGACATGAGGCACTTGGACACGGGTTTGGCTATGAAATTCGTGAGCTAGACGGCATCGCAGGAGCCATCGTTTGCGGAGGTATGGGTCGCGAGCGCAATCTGATTGTCGATCACCGGGAGCATTCTATGGCCCCGGTGACCAGGATTAAGGGGTCAATCAATAAAGAAGACGTTAGAAAGCTAACCCCTCGAGAATGGGCACGACTCCAAGGCTTTCCCGATTCATACAATTTAGTCCTGAGCGACACTCAGCTATATAAGCAATTTGGCAATTCGGTAACGGTGCCCGTCATTGCTGAAATTGCAAAAAAAATTAGGGAGGTCCTAGATGGCACGCGATGAAAAACAGGTAGATAAATGGCGAGCTAATAAAGGCGAATGGAGCGAGCTCTATACCGCAATGCGTCTTATCGGCGACGGAAAGATCGCCCTTTCGTATGACACTTCAACGCAAGCCACCGATGTATGGATGGAAGTTGTAGGGGTCATTAGGAAAGAAACCAAAGACCGCATCGTCGCGTATAGCATGGATGAAAACAATACGGATGTAATCATCGACGTTAACGGCTCTCCCGTTGCCAAGGTTGCCGCCAGCGATTTTACTGTCGCCGCTGACGATCTTATGGACAAAATTCAGCACGGAAAAAGCACCTTCACAGCATCTGAAGAAGCTGTGACCTTCCTGAAGCTGGCAGAAGTCCTGAAGTTGAAGGCCGGGAGCGGCGATAAAAACGACATTTATCTAACGACGCTTGATTCGCGCACTGGCCTCAAGCGCGATCGCATCGGCTTCTCGATTAAATCGTATTTTGGCAATGACCCTACCCTATTCAACACGGCATCAGCCTCGGGGTTGATTTATCAAATTAACGGCATCAATGACGATGACATGAATCACATTAATTCATTAGTGGACAGCAAAAACCACGCAGCGGTCCAAAGTCGATGCGACGCAATCATTAAGACGGCAAGCTCCGTTGTATTTAAAGACTATGTCATCGCAAAAAAAGCAAAGGTTCGAGCTTTTAGAGACAATCTTGAGCTTCTTAATCCGCTTTTGCCCGAGGCGATCGAATGGATCCTAAGAGATCATTTTTTCCATGGGAACAAGGATGTCAACCTTCCAGCCGCAGTTAACAGGCTGGCCCAGGCTAATCCACACCAGATTTCCCGTCCTCACTTAAAATACCAGTACATGTTTAAGGCATTTCTATACGCAACTTATTGCAGAATGACAGCCTCAACGCTTTGGGACGGCAAGGGCGTCGTCAATGGTGGCTACATCGATGTTTCAAAGACTGGAAAAATAACCTGTCACTACGCTCTTGAATCCGACGAATTCAAAGACTACCTATACAATTTGGCTTATCTTGATTTCCCCAGCACAAATCCAGACCATGGTGACTATGGGTATGTGTATAAAATCAATGATGACTATTTCTTTAATTTGAACTTCCAAATCAGGTTACGCAAGATTTAAATATGCCTGTTTACGTGAAGCGACCGTCAACCACGGTCGCTTCATGTTTTTCTCAATCAGTAAAGCATCCCTGCAATAAGGCATAGCAATCCTAGTGCTTCATAACTTATGGCTGCAATTAGGTAATAAAATCATGATGATTTGCTCAACTTCGCTTGAACCATCTTTATATGCCTCAGCGCACACAACAGTGCCGTTCGATTTCGTTCAAAGCAAATCCGAAACCGAGCGTATATTGCCAGGGCAGCCAGAAATAACGCTACGAAAACCGCGGCTGGAATTGGATTGCTGACCGCCAACGCAGACGAAAACTTGCCGGCAGAAAAAGAAATCACCAGACCAATCAGGTCGAGAGTCCAGCCCGTATAGTGTGCATCGGCAATCGCACGTTCGATTATTTCGCATTTCTTTTCCAGGCCAATATCCTCGTCAGCTCCAGCGAGAGAGAAATCCATTTCTGAAATTAAATCAAGTAATTCAGCCTCACTGTAGCCACTTTCTTTGAATCTCTTAATGAAGAAACCTCCTGGTCCAGGACCATAGATAGGACGGTTTACACGAAACAGTTCCTTATAGACAATTCCCATTGCCAACTCCTTAAACTACAAATTCCATTTGCGTTATCTTTCTACCATTCCGTCCGGACAGATTTTTAGGGGATGCCAGCAACCGTTCACAAGGACGACCCGCTCAGCAAATCCTCGTCAAATTGCTCGTCGTGCCTCTCATACCCGCGCTCGAGCTTCCTCCCAAGCTCCGCAGCACAGCGCTTCGTCTCCTCGACAAACAGGTCATCGATAGCTCTGTCGATTCGCACGCAGGTCTCGAAATGCTCGTCCTTCCAGGGCAGATCGAGTCCCAGACTCGCATCCCAATAGCCGCCGAGCTTTGCGTTGATTACCTCCTCGGGATACAGCACGTCTTGGCGAACACCTTCGATCACCTCATCCTCGTCCATGTCGTAGGCCGCATCGTCCTTCTTGAGACACTTGCGCAGCTCCTTTTGCTCGCGGATGCGATGCAGCGCGCTGGCGCACACCACAGCCAAAAAGCGATAACGTTCGCATAGGTCCCATTCGCCGCCGAGCCATACGCGATAGCCCAGAACGACGCTTGCAGGCTCCTCGTTCAGTAGGAACAGTTCCCACGGATATACTTCAGCGCACGCGTCCTCTCCCAGCTTTTGCGCGCCACCGCGCGTAAAAGCGCATGGCTCCACGTCGTAATAGCCAAAGCCGTGGCCCGCATCACGGCGATTGATGACATGCTTGGGCAGCAAAACAATCTTGTCGCTGGACTCGGGGTCGATCTTCCGCAGCTTTTTGACCTTGCGGCGGACGCGCTTTAGGTTGCGCTCGTTATCGACACGGCCATGGCCGTCCGGCTTGCCGCCGTATCGCAGGGCAACCTCGCGCGCCAGGATCTTTGTGTCCGCAGCGCACAGCAGGTCGCTCACGGTGGGCAGATCTTCCCACTCAATACCGTCGACATCCCAAATCCTGCTCATGTTCAACCTCTTTCTGGCTGTGAATTTACGCACCTGTTCGCCCTGCTCAACGTACTTGTAGGGCATATGCCCCACTAGAGCGCCTTCTTACTCGGAGCAATCACCTCGTCCACCAGGCCCAGCTCCAGAGCGCGCTCCGCATTGCACCAACAGTCGCGCTCGGTGAGCTCATGGAACTCCTGGGCGCCCAGGTTGCCGTGCTCGGCCAGTAGCTCGTCCAGCTCGGCACGCATGGCTGCCGTATGCTGGGCCACAATCTCGATATCGGTCTGTTGCGCCATGCCCGTGCCGCCCATTAGCTGGTGAATGAGCACCTGCGTGTGGCGGTACACCTGGCGGTGGTCGCCGCAGGCCAAGATTACCGCGGCCATCGAGGCCACGACGCCCTCACCCACCGTGATCACGGGACAATCGAGCGACTGCATGGTGTCGATAAGCGCCAGCCCCGCCGTAACGCTGCCTCCCGGGCTGTTGATGATAAGGGTGATGGGCTCATGGGCGTCCTGACGCTCCAGGACCAGCATGGACCTGATCAACGAGTTGCACTGATCATCGTCGATTGGACCTTCGAGCAACAGCACACGGCTGTTAAAGAGCTCACTGCGCATATCGATGGCGACCACGGTGCCGTCCTGCTTGTTTTTGATTACGCTGGGTTCGGAGAAGATAGGAGGCATGATGTGTTCCTTTCGGATGGGATGCTGATGTGGGATGCCGCGCGGCTGCAACTGCGTGATGCAGCCGCGCGGCGTAGATGGTGGATATGAACGGATGTGGCAACCCTATCGGCGCAGCCACTTGTGGGCATTGGGGTGGTCGGCGCAAAAGTATTTCTTGGTGCGGAAGGGGCGGTGGCCAGACACCTTAACGATGCAGTCGGTACGGGGCAGCAGGCCCACCTCACCTGGCGTGATCACGCTGCCGCGCACCTTAACTGCGGTATGCTCGGCACCCACATGATCGGTGCCCAAAACGGATTCGCCGCACAGGTCGCAGATGTAGCGCTGGGTCTCGATAGAGCTGCCACCACCCATGTACACGACGCTGTCGCAGTTGTCCAAGATCACACGGGCCACGCTGGCGCCGTAAACGCTGTCGAGCTGGGCCAGGGACTGAATGCACATCAAAAAGTTGATGCCGCGACTGCGCACTGTCGCAATGCTGCGCTCAAAATCGGGGATGCGGCCCACGTTGGGGAACTCGTCCAGCACGAACTCAACGTTGCGGGCAAGCCGCCCATTAGGGTTGGCATCGGCCTTGCGCTGGGCCATGTTAAACGCCTGCTTAATGGCAATGCGCGCCAGCCACGAGTTGGTGGAGTCGTTGTCGCTCATCTTAATGAACAGGACACGGCGACCCTCGTCTAAGCGGTCGAGCTTAATCTCGTCATGATCAAACACGCGCTTTATCTGGGGCGTCTGCAGCCTGGAGACGCTCGCGTTGAGCGAAATGAGGATGCTCTTGAGCGTTCTATCCGCCGCGCAACGAAAGCTGCGGTACTGCTCCACGCCATAGGCATCGTTGAGCGGCTTTGCGCTCTCCAAGGGAATATCGCCCGCCGCCAGAGCATCAACCAAATAATCGAGCGGACACGGATATCGATCGTCCTCCGAAATCTTGATCAGTTTGAGCAGCTTAGTAACCCTATTCATCCTTAGGTATTTGCGCTCTTGCGTGGGGTTCGCGCCCGGCGCAAACGTACCGTCCAGACACTCAAAACTAAACAGCAGACCGATGACAGCTCGCAACAGCAGGGTCGCGCTTCGCTCCCAAAAACTGTCCGGAGCACGATGTCGATCGGGGGACAGGGCGTCCAAGAGCATCTCGGCGGCGCTAGAAATGTCCTCCTCGGTTTCGATGTATCGCAGCGGATCGTATCCGATCGAGTTCTCGACATCAATCGTATCGAGCACCATTACGTCGTAGCCGTCGTTCTCGTATCCCTCGCTTAGGGCACGATGCAGCTCGCCCTTGGTGTCCATGATCACGGAGTTCACGTCGCGATGGTTGAGCGCATTGGTCTTAATGAACGAGTCGCTCTTGCCGGCAGACGACCCACCAATCACCATAACGTTGCTGTTGACTCCCTTCTCCCAGGTCTTGTCACCCTCAAAATAGGCCAACGACGCGCCGCAGCCCAGGATGATGTCGCGCTGCTCGTCACCCGACGAGAGCTCACGCATCTGCTCCTTGGTTGCCCAGCGCTCGGCCTCAAATTTTTGAGCCTGTGCATCTTCGTAGCCAAACATCTTGATTGCCGACATTGAATGCTCCTTTCTTATTGGCGCGCGCTAGAGATCGCGCGGGGTATGAGACTCGGCGATTGCGTCCTCGGCACCGTGGCCCTCGCATACGCTGTCGATAATCGACTCGAGCTCCGGGAGATACTGCGCACGCGCGGCCTCTGGCAGCCCCGCGTTGGTAACGTAGTTGGCCAGGATGTTGACCTCCATCTGTTGCAGCAAGTCGTATGCGCAGCCACAACTTTCGAAGTACTCGTAGCGCTTCAGTGCCATATCGACGCGCATTGCCGTGGTCATGTTGCGAGTGTCGCGATTCTTCATCTTGGTACGTTCCTCTCGTTTGATTTGAAGCTGTTCGCTCATGTGAAAGACGGACGCGCCCTCGGCAGCAAGCGATGCGAGGGGGTATTTGATAAGCAGCTCAACGTTGAGCTTGGGCTCCATGGCGTACAGCTTGTCCCTACAGCGCGCGTAGTGCATAAAGCATGCGAGGGAATAGTCGTCATCTGGCGTAAAGCCACGCGTACCGTCCTCATGCCATGCCATGGCGGGAAGCATGCCATCGGAGTGGCGACAAAACACCGAAGAGACAGGGATTATTTCACCATCCTTTTTAATGTGACGTATTCCCGTGGCAAGTTCTTCGAATATCAAGTGAAGCGGGGTCTTTGCTTTCGCATGAGGTACGTGGCACTCCATAGACAGAAGTTTCGCTACACTTTCTGCCTTGCAATCCTTCTGGGGCAGATACTCGTCAATAAAGGAGACGAGGGCGCACAGCAAAGCATCGCGACCCTCGTCGAACAGGATCTGCTGCTGCTCGGTGAGCTGGACATTTGGCTTTTCGCCATCCGCGGCAACCACGTCGTACAGCGTCTTGGCAACATGCTGAACCTGAGCTTCACCGTTCAGGCCCCGCGGTAGGGCGTGGGGAATGTCGCGCGAGAGCTCCTTGCACGCGCTGCGCAGGGTGGGGTCTAAGCGCTCCAGAAACATTTGATATTGTGCGTCGGTCATGGTTCTCTCCTATTTGTTCTATGTCTTATAATGCTGTTTGTATAGCCAGGCAACTGATTAAATGCCATTAACTAGCGAATGATTTGCTTGTTGCGCTACCCGATCTTGCGAATTGATACGCCGTAGATTGCATACATATGGTAGACAGTTGCTATTGAGTTGGTTTTGGATTGATTCGAGGATAGCACAGAGCACTGTTCTCGTCATTAGAAATTTTCAAATTTTTCTGCTAATATGTAACCCACTAAGAAGAAAGGGCTCTATACATGCGTGAAACTACATCATCATTGCCACGTCTCACTGCCGCCGCCCTCTCGCGCGCGCTTAACCTGGAACAAGGCAGTCGCCTAGTCACCGTCCGCCTGCCTGATGCCATTGACTGCAAGGCGCTTCGTGAATGCTTCAGGCTGAACGGCAACGGCGTACCTAATATTTGCGAACTTAAGCCCGGCAAGCAGAACACGGGCAATGACAACGCGGCGCCGGTGTTTATCGACGCATCGGGGTATTACCGTGCAGGCAAAGACGACATCGAAAAAGAATGTATCGCCTTGATCAATTACCTAGAGCCCGGCTACCTCGATTTTTGCGACTGGGGCCCCTTTATTTGGTGTCTGTACGCGCTCGCCCTTTCAGATCGCACTCGCGCAGCCGTAGTGCTGCCCGCCGACCTACTTGATAAAGCCGAGCAGGCACGCACGATTCTGATACGCGAAGGACTCATCGAGAGCGTCGTTTATTTGCCGCTTTCCGAGCCCAGGCCCTACATGACAAGCGCGCTCCTCATACTGTCTTCAGGAAATCGCAGCGTTGCATTTCGCAGCGCAATTGAACGCGGACCGCGTTTTCAATATGTGACTAAAACATCGTATTACTCTGATATCACCTTTTCCATCTCTCCTGGCTGGGCTCGCATTGATACCAATACGCCCAGATCGACGCCAATTGAAACGTCCACTTTCGCCACGCGCGAGCTACTTCTGCATCGCGCAGCACTCTCAAAAAGCAAAATCAGTCTCGTCAGCCTCACCCGAAACTACAGTGCCACGCTCGGTGACACTTTTACGCGAGTAGCCCCATTCATGCCCCGCGAGAGCACCACATCGAACGACATTGATGCAGTCGAGGTACGCCGCATCTCGTCTCAGGATTTTCAAGACGGCAACCTTCTGCCTGCAGACGCTGTAGAGAATGCGAAAGGTTCGGATTCTAAATTCGTAAAGGTAGACCCCGGCGTCCTAGATCGCTACGAGCTCCGCGCTGGAGATATCGTCATGCCGCGCATGCTGGGTCGCTACGGTGCGTCCAACCTGCTCGTCGTCAGTGCCGATGACGCCAAGCAGCATCTGGTCGCTTCGCATAACACCACCGTCATTCGCCCGTCATTCCAAACGACGACCGAAGAGGAGCGCGTAGTGTTTTCGGAGATAATTGTTGGATACCTTACCGAAGGCCACGGGGCAAAGCTGATTCAAGCTTTAACTGAAGCAGCCAGCATCCGTGCCATCCGCCCCTCCGACCTGTTCGAGATTGAAGTCCCGCCGGCGCTCGACCCGCGCACGCGCGAGTACAGCGAGTCCATCAATCACTTTGCCGAAGTCGTAGGGGCCAAGAAACAAGCCGAGGCCGCTGTCGCCCAAGCCCAGCGCGAGCTCGAAGCCGCAAAGAAAACAATCACCGAGGTGCTCGACCAAATCTGCGAGTAGCACATAGGCAGTAGAAACGACTTAAGCCGGCGGCAGGAACTAATCCTGCCGCCGGCTTAACTATCTAGACTATTCCCATCCCGTGGTCTGAGGATTCCATTTGCACATATTCGCCGAATGATTAAAGCACGGTGCATACAACCGATTGACAATCTCTTCTGCCCCAGCAATGTTCCCCGCGAGATCAAGCACCCCCGCCTGCCTCGCCATCTTTACGTACTGCGCAGAACCATTTTGTTTCCACCAGAGAGGCGCCACGAACTCGTCCGGCATTGCCACCTTGCGGGCAGACGCTTCTTTCTCGACCCTCTCAACAAGCGTAGCCCCATCGACGAAGCAAGTTTTCGCGTACACCAAGATGTCGACTATATCCTTGATTCGCGAAGAGGCACGGCCCTCATGCGTCTCTATCATTGCGAGCAATTTATCTGCAAGGGCGCTCTCCACTCGGCATACTCGATAGTCGCAGACTGGGAGACCCTCGATATTCAAACGATCGATCGGCGCAAGAACCTCAGGCTCAAGTCCTCGAACTTCATCAATTACCAAGTCAATTGAAATTGGCTGTAGCTTTTTGGTTCCCATAAAGGGGGTGAACCACACCTTCGCACCGCACCGATACTCATCTTCTTCTTTGATCTGCTCTGCACGATCAAAGACAAACGAAACGAAATCCTCCAGATCAATCGAAGCCGCCTGCACCAGATCGGCAATAGCCTCTTCGAGACTTTCCTCTTGAGCAACTAAGTCAATATCTCTTGTGACACGTGCATCGAGAGTTCGCGCCAGGACGCTTTGGCCACCCTTGAGCACAAAGCTGCCGTCATCTTCTGAAAAAATGCGACATAGGAAGCGATGAAAGTAGAAACTGACGATCGCCCGATTAGTATCCATCGGCGATTCTCTTGCGGCATTCCTTACAGCCATCTCCAATGCGGCAGGCGTTTTATACTTCACCATGTCATCCGTTTCGCATTACCCGTTCAGTACCATCAACAAAGGCATCATTAACTCGCGTCGTTTGGCGGTTTTAGAGTTCTCCTTTACGAGTTCTTTCAGCCGCTGTATATCGAGCCCTCGCCCAAGCGCATCGTGATAGGCATCGATAATTAATGAGGGGTCCTCGCAATCGAGGCAAAGATCGACAAGCGTGCGCTCGGGTTTAGTTACCGGCAGGCCGTCGAGCCAAACGATGTCCTGCTCAGCGATCTCGCGCTTTACAAAGGAAAGGGATTCGTTTCTTGTATTGATACGCGTGGGCGCAGTCATCCTGTAGGGGGACAGGTAGAAATCGCCCATTTGCTGCAGGTTCGCCGCAGTCGTACCGCTCACTGCAATGCCGTCCCACTGGCGCTTTCTCTCCCACGCGCAAAGGGAGGGATTGGTGAGCTTCCAAAAAGCGTTGAGCTCGTCGGTGTCTCGGCGCTGTGTTCCAGACATCCGGTAGGCGCCGTGGCATATCCGTTCAAGACGCCCCACACGGCATGAGTGTGCCAGTGCATCTCGAGAGATGTCCATGCGAGCCGCCTGGGCTGTGGTGAACACGCCCTCGCTCTCGGAGAGCTCGCTTATCGCCGCTATGTTGCTAAAGTACTTCATGTTGCAATTGTAGGATATTTTCATACTTTTACAACGTGATTTTTGATCCATGCGATCCATACGCCTTTCTTATCCCATTTTTGCCGCCGGTTTGATACCGGCTCACCATCCCCCCGCTATCGAGCTCTAATACTTTTCCGCGAAGTGAACGGCTGTTTTTGGACCCCTGGAGCATCCGCATTATTTGAGGACAAAATCGCAGGATTCTAGTATCGAAACCGCAGGAAACGATGCCCTTATAGTGTCGATGCATCGGGGGGCCTGATTTAGCTCGTTCACTTCTCGGAAAAGTATTAGACCTCGCTGCTAACCACCTAGGTGGACACCTCTCCCTTCCCCACCGTCACCCAAAAACTCATCCAACATTAATCTTGGCTCAAGAATCGCTTAATCTATAAC
>OIYH01000912.1_pt1 | contig 18728 bp, 15 predicted proteins | sample 1587911 | NCBI WGS metagenome assembly OIYH01 (sample SAMN03283252) | human gut metagenome | biome: human-associated habitat; material: feces | host: Homo sapiens | place: USA | collected 2013
GAGTAATTTTATCTTACATCAGTTTGGAGGTTTACACAAACTTTGGGATGCTCCCATTTTCTTTTGCCTCTTCCATTGCCTTTTGGCACCTTAAAAGCGTCTGAATATCTTTGAAGAATATCTGTAAAGGTCTTGAATTCATGGGGATCCATTTTGGAAAAGTTGATTTTGAACATTTTACTGTACATAATCATTTGAGCCTGTGTAGCATTATCAGCCTTCTGTACCTGTTCAAAGGCATCTTCGATTTCATCAACTTCGGTTGTGTCACTTCCGGTATTGGAATCTTTTTTATGAGCTTCTTTAATATCCTTTGCAATTCCGGTGATATCGTTGCCGAGAAGATTTGCAAAATAGTCATCTTCCTTTATAGTGGCAGCTTCAAGCGTTTTCATGAAGTGGTCGCTAGTATTCGTCCCTTTTTCTTGAAGTTTTGCTCTGGTATATTCAATATATTTGTTCATGTTATGAATCTGCATAGCAGCTAGATTATCAACATAAATCTCCATATCAGACATGAAATTAGCAAAAGCAGGATTCTTAATCATTTCACAAATAAGCCTGACATTTAAATCACCGCTTTTCAGTATTTTTACAGTGGCATCATCGAGACCAAGTTCATCAACCGGAAATAGATGCTGTTCTTTATTATCTGTCATACCAAGTAGATAGTCAGTTGTTACTCCATAATACTTTGCCAAGGTAATAAGTGGTGCAATGGTTATTTCCTTCTTGGTATCATCACTTTCATAGCTGCCAAGTGCGGATTTTGATATTCCGGTAGCTTCTTCAAGTTCTACTAGGGACAGCCCTGCAGCTGTTCTTAAATCTTTTAATTTCTCTCCAAGCGTTAGCTTGCAATTCATCTATATCACTTCTTTCATTTATACTCACAAAAGGTTACCGACACATTATACAGCAGAACAACAGTTCACATCAACAAGGATTTCCATAAGCGTGGAAATTCTTATTTTTTTGCAAAAAATCCTACCTTTTGGATATACGGGATGCGGCCTCTGATTTTGAGAAAATCGCTATACAAACAAAAAAACTAAATGAGCGTTCCAAATCAATACCGATTCGGGGAAGCTAAGCGATGACCGGAAAACCGTGAGCGAGCCAAGGTCGTGATAACGGCACAGTCCAAAACAGTCCACAGGGCTAAAGAAACCAGAGGTTACCTGCCAGGAATTGAGGAGGGGAGACGACAAAAAGAAATATTAACAGGAGGAAAGATGAAGAAGCGATTTAATTAATTTTATGGAGATCAAGCGCAGTTGTTTGCTTTCTATAGAACACCAAAAGCATTTTTCCAAAGTGACGAATACAAAGATTTATCGGCGGAAGCAAAGATTCTATATGGAATTCTTTTAGACCGGGTATCTTTGTCAGCAATGAACGAATGGAAAGATGAAGCCGGCAGGGTATTTATCTACTGCACTTTAGAAAGCATACAGGAAGCGTTGGGATGTGCACATCAAAAGGCAACTAAGTTATTGCGTGAATTAGAAAAAGCGGGACTGCTTGAACGTAAGAAACAAGGGCTTGGAAAGCCGGATATTATCTATGTTATGAACTTTGCAGATAATCTGTTTTCAGCATTCAAGAGTGATGAAAATCATCATTCCGGAGAGCTGAAAATCAGCACTACAGAGTGCTTAAAATCATCAGGTAATAATACTGATAAAAATTATATTGATATTAATAATACTAATCCTATCTTATCAGCGGATGAAGATGTGGATATGGATGAGAGACGGTCATATAAACAGTATTTTGATGAACAGCTCTGTGTAGATGCTCTTTATCATGATAATCCTTATGACAGAGAAAGTATTACGGAAAGAAAGGAATTTAAAAATGAAAGAAGTATTATTTTTGCAAGAAATAAACATGGCACCCAAAGCAATACCTGCATGTATTCCGTTAGCCTATGATGCAATAGCCAGACTGAATGGCAAACTTGCAGAAGCGGACAAAGCGTTAAAGAAATCATCACAGACGATCCCGGTATGGAAAAAATATCTGCTTACCATAGAGGAAGCAGCATCTTATTTTGGCATAGGTGAGAAGAGGCTAAGACAGCTTGCAGCAGAAAATGCCGGAGCGGAATATATTATGGAGATTGGAACTCAGATTAGAATAAAAAGACCTGAGTTTGAAACATATTTAAGCACAGCGTATGTAGTATGACAACAGAAAATATAATGACACAAACGGCAAATGTCGTGACACTAAGGACCTCCTATGGTAGAATTACAATCACGGGATGGTCCTTTCTTATTTACTTGGAAAATAGAAAGGAGACCGAATATGAGCGAAAAGAGAAGAGATAACAGAGGACGTATTTTACACACAGGAGAGGTTCAGCTTTCCACCGGACAGTACAGATATAAGTATGTAGATAATTATGGGGATGAGCGTTATTGTTACAGTTGGCGACTTGACCATAATGACAGAATGCTGGTGGGAAAGAAACATACAGAATCTCTCAGAGAAATGGAAAAGAAAATCGAAGCAGATCAGTTTGATCACATTGTTGTAAACGGAGGCAAACTTAATGTGCTTGAACTTGTAGAAAAGTATATTTCGGTAAAGAACGGAGTAAGACCTACTACAATGGCTGGATATGGAACAGTAATTAATCTTCTTAAGAAGGATCCGTTTGGCAGAAAGAGAATTGATACTGTGAAAATCTCAGATGCAAAGGCATGGCTTATTAAGCTTCAGCAGAAGGATGGAAAGAGTTACAGCTCCATTCATACAATTCGTGGAGTGCTTCGACCTGCATTTCAGTTAGCAGTTGACGATGATTTGATTCGCAAAAATCCATTTGGATTTCAGCTTGTTGATGTGGTTATCAATGACAGCATCAAAAGAGAAGCCATCAGCAGAGAGGAAGAACGAAAGTTTATGAAGTTTATAAAAGAAGATGCACATTACTGTCGATATTATGACGGAATGTATATTCTTTTTAAGACGGGACTTCGAATCTCTGAGTTTTGCGGTTTAACTTTGTCAGACATTGATTTCAAGAATCACAGAATTAATGTAGATCATCAGCTGCAGAAAAAGGGGAAGCATGGATACTATATTGAGGAAACCAAGACTGACAGCGGAACAAGAGTATTGCCGATGTCAGCGGATGTAGAGGAATGCTTTAAGCGTATTATTGAGAATCGTAATCCTCCGAAGATTGAGCCGATGGTGGATGGCAGAAGTGGTTTCTTATTTTTTGATAAGGATGGAAGCATTTCTTATTCGCTTCATTGGGAGCATTATTTCAAGCATGCTCTTGATAAATACAATGGCATCTATAAGGTGCAGCTTCCGACCATTACTTCGCATGTATGCCGTCATACCTATTGTACAAACATGGCTAAGTCCGGAATGAATCCTAAGGCTTTACAGTACCTTATGGGGCACTCTGATATAAGTGTGACACTTAATGTTTATACCCATGTTAAGTTTGAGGATGCCAAGGCTGAGATTGAAAGAATTGCAAATGTCTAATCCATTTACCGTGTAAAATACCGAGGTGTAAAGGCGATATTTTTACACCTTATTTTACACCTTTTGCTTACAAAACTATGCCATGTTATACCAATATATGCCAAGTTAGCAGAGTATAAAAATGGCTGAAACACTTGAAAATAAAGGAAAAAGCGTATGATTAGAGTCTTATTCATCTGCCACGGCAACATCTGCCGTTCTCCCATCTCTGAGTTCGTCCTCAAGGACAAGGTGGAAAAACTCGGCATAGCAGATAAATTTGATATAGCCTCTGCTGCTACCAGCACTGAGGAGATCTGGGGCGGAAAAGGCAATCCGATATATCCGCCGGCGCAGGAAGTGCTGAGGGCGCATGGCATAGGTAAGACTGCTTACACAGACTTTAGTGGCAAGAGGGCCAGGCAGGTTACAAGGCGGGATTATGAATATTATGATTTCCTGCTCTGCGCAGATACAGCAAATGTGAGGAACACAATGCGCATAACCGGTTCGGACGACCAGGACAAGATACATTTGCTGCTTGATTATGCGGGAAGGACTGGACAGTCAATAGCGGATCCGTGGTATACAAGAAACTTTGACGAGACGTATAAGGATGTCTGTCAGGGATGTGAGGGATTCCTAGAATATCTCAGACGTTGGAAATTATTGTAACTAGTTGTTTGAAATTATATCGGGAAACAGCAGGTATGAAATCGTCAAATGCAATGTTTAGATGTATTTGATGGTGAATAACAATACTGTGCTGTTTCTTTTTGTTTTGTTAGAGACAAAATGATGATCTACAGCAGCAGACATATTTATACTATTTTAGTGAGTAAATTTTTACGTATTGAAAGAAATACATAAGAAAACATTGAAAAGTTTATATTCACCGGATTATATGGCAACGCCACAAGAAACGTGATATGATTTACGCGTAAATGCATGAGAGAAAATATATAAAACACCAACGGAGGGCACACAAATGGAATTATATAAAGGCAGACCGGATACAAATGAAGGACGACTTGAGAGGGAGATCAGGGTTTATGATTTCCTTGATGATCACGGCATAGAGTATTGGCGCACAGATCATGCTCCAGCAGACACAATGGAAGTTTGCAGCGAGATAGATGCGGTGCTTGGGGCAACCATTTGTAAGAATCTGTTTCTGTGCAACAGGCAGAAGACACAGTTCTATCTGCTCATGATGCCGGGCGACAAGCCGTTCAAGACAAAGGAGATCACATCGCAGATAGGCAGTGCGAGACTTTCATTTGCATCGCCGGAGGATATGGAGAAGTATCTGGATATCAGGCCGGGGGCGGTCAGCGTCATGGGTCTCATGAATGACCATGAGAATCATGTGCAGCTGCTTGTTGACGAGGATGTTATGAAGGGCGAGTATCTTGGATGCCATCCGTGTGTGAATACATCAAGTATGAAGGTCAGGACGGAGGATATATTTGGAAAGTTTCTTGAGGCGGTTCACCACGATATGATCAAGGTGACGCTCACTGGAGAATAGGAGCGATAAAAATGATGGCAGAGCGAAGAAACGGGGGCAAGCCTCGCAGAGAAAAAAACAATAAAACGAGTGGCAGCGTAAACGAAAGAAAAAGACAGACACATAGCAGAAAGTACGATGTAACAGGTGGAGAGAAACAAATAAAAACAGGAAGCAAAGGTAAAAATGTACAGGGAAAACCGCGGCAGGCACACTCATCACAATATAAGCCCAACCCAAACAGCAAATGCCCTATATCCCATCTGTGCGGTGGCTGTCAGTATGTGGACATTCCATACGAGCAGCAGCTCGCCGAGAAACAGAAGTATATAGATGGCCTGCTCGGAGCATTTGGCCCGGTGGACAAGATAATAGGCATGGAGAATCCGTATCACTACAGGAATAAGGTCACTGCGGCATTCAGGAGAATGAAGAGCGGAGAAATAATTTCCGGGGTGTACGAGGAGGGGACACACAATATACTTCCAGTCGAGAACTGTTATGTGGAGGATGAGAAGGCTGCGGCCATCATTAGAACATTTGCCGGACTGATAAAGTCGTTCAAGCTCCAGATATACAACGAGGATACAGGAACCGGACTTATCAGGCATTTGCAGATAAGAGTCGGAAGAAAGACCGGACAGATCATGGTGATCATAGTCACCGCATCGCCGGTATTTCCGTCTAAGAAGAACCTTGCAAATGCACTTGTGACAGCTCATCCGGAGATCACAACGGTTGTCCAGAATATCAACATGAAGGACACGAGCATGGTCATTGGAGACAGGAACCAGGTCATTTATGGCAAGGGGCATATAGAGGATATCCTATGCGGAAAGCGTTTCCGCATATCGCCGGGCAGCTTCTATCAGGTCAATCCGGAGCAGACTGAGGTTCTATATGGAAAAGCCATCAAGTACGCGGATCTCAAGAAGAAGGAGACTGTGATAGATGCCTACTGCGGTATAGGAACCATAGGCATAGCTGCAAGCGACCGGGCAAAGAAGGTCATCGGCGTGGAGCTGAATGAGGCAGCAGTGCATGATGCCCGGGTGAATGTGAAGATGAACAAGATACAGAATGTTGACATTTACAGTAACGATGCAGGTAGATTTATGGTGGATGTCGCTGAGGAAGGGGACAGTATAGACGTGGTATTCATGGATCCTCCGAGATCTGGAAGCACGGAGGAGTTCATGTCATCGGTCATCACCCTTGGACCTAAGAGAGTAGTGTATATATCCTGCGGCCCGGAGAGCCTTGCCCGCGACTTGAAATATATGATAAAGAACGGCTACCAGGTCATCAAGATGACCCCTGTGGACATGTTCCCGCTCACCCGCGGGGTAGAGACAGTCTGTCTGTTAATTAACAAGAATGTGAATACAAAGCAACATGTGAATGTAAGCAACTACGCTGAAGAGTACCATAAGATTAAAGATGGTAAGTAGATTTGACGGAACAATAAAAGTATTTAATTTAAAGTATGAACAAGACAGAGAGAATGAAGTGTAAACTATCCTGAAGATATGTTTATAAAGGTTCTGCTATAAGAGAATAGAGAGTTAAAAAAGGGGGCGCTTTATGACGCAGTTAGAGTTTATCATACAGTCAATGAAAAATTTAGGAGGTAAGGCTTCGTACTCACAACTATATGAGGAGTATGAAAAGATTAGTGGTATAAATCTTACTCCAGGTAGAAAGGCTGGAATTAGAAAGAATATAGAAGATCATTCTTCAGACTCTATGAACTATAAAGGAAAAGGAGACTTGTTTTATTCAGTTCATGGTGTTGGAAATGGAACATGGGGATTAAGATAATGAAAAGATTCACAAAAATTACTCTTTGATGAGAGGGGGATTTGTATTTGAATCCTAAAATTAGTCCCATTACTTGCAAAATGTCTTGATCATCACAGTGTACTACACACAATCGGTAGCGAAATCGACTGAGTTTCAACGTTTCTTTGCCGCGTCGGAGATCCTCAACGTCCTTATCGAGGTCGGAGACGCGTGCATATAGAAACAAGTTGAAACAAAGGTAGATGAGTGTGATTGGAGTAGTACACTGTGATAACAGACATTGCAAGTAATGGGACTATTTCATTTTACATATACTTCACAAGCTCATCGATGATAGGAGCGTAGTGTTCGCCTTCAAGACCATAGTCTTTTTCTTTGTAGTTCCATGCGGCGCGGCCTATTCCGTACTTTTCAAATACAGAATGGATATCTTTGTACCAGTTCAGAGTTCCGTCAAGTGGTGCCTGATCTATAACACCATATTCGCCGCAGTACATAAATCCGTCTCTTTCTTCAACAGCCTTGATGCCGTCGAGAAACATTTTTTCGAACAAATCAGGTCCGATGGAATTAAGTCCAAGGCTACTCTCGGTGATGGCCCCATGCATACACCCTTCGATCTGGCGGGATTTCTCCATGTAGTCATTGAAATCCCCCGGATATTCGATATGAAAATCTGAAGGCATACCTGTTACCCAGTAAGCAGACTGGTGGGTAAATACCATTGGCTCGTAACAGTGGAAATTGTAAACTATGTTCTCATCGTTGTGATGAGGGAGAAGCTTTATAGATGTAACAGCATTGTAGCCAACCCCACCGAGTAGGATCTTGGCAGTAGGTGCTTTCGCACGGATGATCTCGATGCATTTGCTTGATATTTCGTTCCACTCGTTTACAACGGTCGGACTTACGACCTCGTTCAGCGGCTCGAACATCATTATGTCTGCATCCTTTGCGTATCTGTCTATGAGCTTTCTCCATATTCCATAGAATCTTTCCTGAAGAGGTTTCTCATGGAAGAATTCAAGAAGATGAGCCTCGTCGTCAAATATATATCCATATGTCTTGTGCAGGTCAAGGACCATGTTGAGTTTGTACTTCCGGCACCACTCAATGCATGAATCGATGTAAGCGTAGCCGTATTCCTTATCACTTCCGTCCTCGTTTTCAAAATTATCGTAATCGATAGGAAGACGAACGTGGTCAAGTCCCCATGATGCTATTCTTGCAATATCTTTTTCTGTGATAAATGTGTCGAGATGCTCCTTGTCAAGTGGTCCCTGTGAAAGCCATCCACCTAAATTTACGCCTTTTTTGAATCCGTCTAAAGTTCTCATAATCTTTAACCTCCTGTGAAATAATAAAATATATATTGCACTCATTTGTCAGTTTCGTTTTCTGTGACTTTATAGTAGCATTTGCGTTGATAAGAGAATATAATAAATGTGTCAATTATATAATAAATGTGTTGTAGCAATGTAGTTAGGACAACAAATTACAAAAATGTAAATCGCAAATGAAAGTATATGATAAAAATGTGCGATGAAGGAACATGAATATCACAGAGGAAAGGCAGAAAGACAATGAAGATATCGAATGAGATAGTAAAACAGCAGTTTGTCCAGAGGGAATACGGACTGGCACATTCCACATACGACAATGAGCTTGATTTTTATCAGCTTGTGAGCAGCGGTGATGTGAAAGCTTTGTCTGGAATGTTGCTGACAGGCGATGAGGATGAGGCTGTTCTTGCTGCAAGAGGAATATTGTCAGATGACAAGGTTCGCAATAGGAGATATCACGAGATAGTGCTAGTGGCAATGATTTCCAGATTTTGCATAGAAGAGGGGATGGAGGAGATGGAGAGTTACAATCTCAGTGACTTCTATATTAATAAGCTGGACAAGGCGCAGACAGAACGGCAGATCATAGATGTACATAACCAACTGATTATGGACTATGCCAGGCGGATGAAAAAGGTGAAAAAGAAAGCTGCTATATCACCTCATTGTGTAAGGGCGATGGACTATGTGTATGATCATCTGCATGAAAGAATAGAAATTACAGAGATCTCAGAATTTGTGGGAGTGGAACGCTCTTATCTGAGCAAACTATTTCATAAGGAGGTCGGTCAGACAATCTCAGATTACATCATGGAGAAGAAGCTTCAGACTGCCAGAAATATGCTTCTGTATTCAGATTTTTCCTGTACGGAGATATCGCAATATCTGGCATTTGCCAGCGGAAGCTATTTTGCAAAATGCTTCAAGACAAAATATGGATCGACTCCGAATTCATATCGCAGGATAAATTACAGGAAACACTGGAAAGAGGCGAAATCATAGTCTTGTTATGTGCTGGTATAATTGACAACATCTGTCAAAGGTTGTAGAATTACATGAGTTTTATTTGTATATATAAGGAGAATGAATAGCTATGTCATCTTTTAGATTTCATGTGGCTCTCGCAGCCGCAAAACTGAGCAAGGGACTCATCCAGCTCCTGGGTAGGAACGGTACGCATACACCTGGAGTTATCGCCCTGAAGATATGTCCGGATTTCCTGGCACAGGCGCCCAAAGCACCGCTTACGATATGTGTCACAGGAACAAATGGTAAGACCACCTGTAGTAACCTGATAACTGATGTTTTGGAGAAGGATGGAAGAAGAGTTGTCAGCAACAGAACAGGTTCCAATATCGTCCCTGGCTGTACGACAAATGTCATCAACAGCCTTACATTTACGGGAAAGGTCAGAGTGGATGCCACTGTATTTGAGGTGGACGAGCGTGCTTCAAGGCTGATACTTCCATATGTGAAGCCGGATTATCTTGTTGTAACAGGACTTTTCAGAGATTCACTCAAGAGAAATGCTCACCCTGACTATATTTTCAGTGTCATAGATACCTACTGCCCTGATTCTGCAAAGGTTATCCTGAATGCGGACGAGCTTTGCTCAAGCATGTTGAAGAAAGACAGCTACAGAGTGTTCTATGGAATCGGCAAGCAGCCTGATGACAAGACCGAGCCATACAACCTTATCGCGGATTACCAGATCTGCCCTAACTGCGGCGAGAAGCTGAAGTACAATTACCTCAGATATCATCACATCGGCGATGTGGTATGCCCGAAGTGTGGACTTCACTCACCAGACAAGAAGTATCTGGCAACCGACATAGACAGAGAGAAGATGACAATTACTATACAGGAGGGAGACAAGAAGACAGTTTATCCGCTGATCCATACAGCTCTCTTCAATATATATAATGAAGTTACAGTTATCTCGGCACTGCGCGAGATCGGTCTCTCGGCTGAGAGAATCAAGGAACTCATGGGTCAGATCCATATACCGGATTCCCGCCACAACGAGACCACAGTGAATGGCGTCACAGTTATTCAGGCACTCTCAAAGGGCCAGAGTGCGGTTTCTTCATCCAGAACATTTGAGTATGTGGCAAATGAGGAGGGCAAGAAGGCTATCCTCCTTGCGATGGACGATCTTGAGGACAGACAGAAGAGTATAGAGTTCTCAGGCTGGATATACGATCTGGAGTATGAGCAGTTCAACAGGGATGATGTTGTACAGGTCATCTGCACAGGACCTAGATGCTACGACCACAAGGTGAGATGCTTACTGGCTGGTATCCCTGAGGAGAAGATACTCACAAATCTCAGCGAGGTCGCTGCGGCAGACGATGTGACTATAGATGGTGTTGACAGAATATATATCCTGTACGACTGTGAGAATTACGGAATGTCATGTGAGATGAAGAAGAAGATAATCAAGAGACTGGAGGGTGACAAATAATGAAGATTGAGATTTTATATCCGGAAATATGTACACTCTACGGTGACAAAGGAAATACAATGTACCTGCAGAAATGTCTGCCGGATGCGGAATTTGTGACAACAGGACTTAATGAGAAGCCACTCTTCCTCAAAGAGAATATAGACATGGTGTATATGTGTTCCATGAGCGAGAAGAGCCAGGAGCTCGTGCTTGACAGACTGATGCAGTACAAGGACGAGATCGCAGCATGCATGAAGGATGGAAAGGCGCTTTTCCTTCTGGTTGGCAATTCCATGGAACTCCTTGGTGATTATATCAAGAGAGAGGATGGAACCAGAGTTACAGGACTTGGCGTTGTTCCGGGCATGTACTCAGTCCGCCAGACTCCGAATCGTTTCAACACGCTCATCAAGGCGAAGTTCAACGATATGACACTCATCGGATACACAAGCCGATTTGCCCACACTTACGGAATACCTGATGATATGACATTCTGCAAGGTGGAGATCGGACAGGGCAGCAATCCTGATACCATGAATGAGGGAATCTGCAAGAACAGAGTAATTGCGACATACATTCATGGACCACTGCTCATTCAGAATCCTGATTTTGTACATTATCTGTTGGAAAAACTGGATGCTCCTATGAAAGAGATACCATTTGAGGCAGCTATGCGCAAGGCATATGATGTGAAGCTTGCTGAGTATGGCAAGCCTGATCTGGAGCTGTCATAATATAGAGAATTATAGTGATAATTAAGCCCCGGTGGCCTTTGATATGTACCTGAAATCCAGGACACATGTCAGTATGCTGCCGGGGATTTTATATGTAGTAATGTATAAAACTATACATTTTGTATAGTTATGTAAACCCATTGAAAAGAAAAAGATAATATGTCACAATACAGATGTTGCCACCCCTAGACAGGCTAGGAAAGGGGGCGTATGTCTTGTTGAGTTTATTAGTATCTTTTGGAATTTCTGTTGTGGCTAGTATAGTAGCATACTATATCTGCAAGTGGTTGGACAGAGACAGGTAGCTGGCAATCAGCCCAAGGAGTACGTCGCCTTTGAAAGACGGAGAAAACCCCAGTAGTAGGCGCTACTGGGGTTTTTGTTGTACTATGGGTTAGTACATCTTGAAAATATTAGTATCTTTGTCTGCCGACATTATAGCATATGAGTTCTAACTCTGCAATATGCTTTCCCTCACACATCTTAATGTTTTTTCAGATGTATCAACCCAAAAGAAAGTAGTATAATGATATCGCAAGAAGAAAAAACAAGCGACGCGGAGCGGCATTTGTTTTTTCTTGCGATATCAACGAGAACCCGTTCGGCGGAGCCGAACATGGAGCGCGGCAGCGCGAGGGTTCGAGTCTGCAAAAAGCAAGAAGAAAAAGCGCGACGCGAAGCGGCATTTGGTTTTTCATTGCGATATCAACGAGAACCCGTTCGGAGGAGCCGAACAAGGAGCGCGGCAGCGCGAGGGTTCGAGTCTGCAAAAAGCAAGAAGAAAAATGCGCGACGCGAAGCGGCATTTGTATTAGTAAATGCGAAGCGGCATTAGTTTCTGTAAATCGGGGTATATTATTCATAAAAACAAATGAAGAGACAATGTGAAAGGAGCAGTGGGTTACATGTTAAAGGACTGGAACAAGCCGGAGCGTCCATCGGATGAGGAGATAGACGCGAGGTTAAAGATCGCCAGAGAGAATCTGACACGCAATCAGATCAAGGTAAAGGAAGGCAAGATACCTGTATTTGTAATATTTGAAGGCTGGGGTGCTGCAGGTAAGGGAAGTCTTGTCGGAAGGATCATCAAGAATATGGATCCGAGATTTTTCAACGTTGAGTCAGTGAAATATTCCACAGACGAGGAAAAACGCAGACCATTCCTGTACAAGTATTTTACGAGAATACCGGAACAGGGGGAGTTTGCATTTCTGGATGGTGGCTGGATGAGGGACATAGTAGGTGGCAAGATGTCCGGGGAGCTGTCAGATAAGGAATACCGGAAGAGAGTTGACAGCACCAAGAGATTTGAGAGGACTCTGGCGGACAACGGATATCTGGTCATGAAATTTTTCTTCCAGATAGACAAGCACGAGCAGAAGAAGAGGCTTGAAACACTTCTTGAAGATGATACGACAAACTGGAGAGTGTCTAAGCATGATCTGAAGCAGAACAAAAAGTATGACGAGTATCTTGAGGCATTTGACAGCTTTATGTATGACACCAATCTGTCAAATGCACCGTGGTACATGATAGATGCAAAGGAGAGAAAATGGGCAGAACTTCAGATACTCGATATCATCAATCAGGGAATAGAGACTGCGCTGCTCAATCAGGGGCATGCTGTACCTATACTGCAGAATACATTTGCGCTCAAGAAGATCCCGAAACTTTCCGAGGTGTCTCTCGACAAGAAACTGACGGATGAGGAGTACAAGGAGGAACTTGACAAGCTGCAGAAGAAACTCGGCAGACTGCACAATGAGCTTTATCAGAAGAGGATACCTGTTATCATAGGCTACGAAGGTTGGGATGCGGCAGGCAAAGGTGGAAATATCAAAAGGATAGCGGAGGCACTTGATGCGAGAGGTTATGTGGTAAATCCTATAGCAAGTCCGGAGCCACACGAGAAGGCAAGGCATTTTCTGTGGAGATTTTGGACAAGACTTCCAAAGTCCGGGCATGTGGCTATATTTGACAGAACCTGGTATGGAAGAGTCATGGTTGAGAGACTTGAGGGCTTCTGCTCGGAGAACGATTGGCAGCGGGCATACAATGAGATAAATGAATTTGAGAAGGAACTGCATGACTGGGGAGCTGTAGTCATCAAATTTTGGGTCCAGATCGACAAAGACACGCAGCTTGAGAGGTTCACACTCAGGCAGAATACACCAGAGAAACGATGGAAGATCACTGATGAGGACTGGCGAAACCGTGACAAATGGGATAGCTACGAGGTGGCAGTTGATGAGATGCTGGAAAAGACCAACACAAGCTTTGCACCTTGGCACATATTGGAGTCAAATGATAAAAAGTATGCAAGAATAAAAGCCCTCAAGATCGTGATTAAGGCAATAGAGGATAAGCTGGAGCATCTCGACAACTAATGATGGGCGCCGGATGCGATCACTCGATACTCAGAATGATATAACGCATTTGTGACAGATATAAGTAAAGGTACAAAAAACACGAGGCGGTGATACACCATACTAAGGTATCACCGCCTTTTAAAAAGGTTTTAAGGTATACGTTCCGCCTGGCGTGTATGACCGCAAAGGATAAATTTCAGATATTATCCGGGAGGGAGGTACGGCTTTAGCAACAGGCAGACTGCAAAATATAAAAACTATATTTTCCTGTAGGGTAAGACAGGAAGATAAGTCATTACCATAATTATATTAATTGTTTTTCTTTGATGATGGCGACTCCGAGCGGGGTTAACTCAAGCTCTCCATCAACTACATTCTGAGTCTGAATATTGGTTCCATGAACATCGGATATGGACTGAGGTTCATCGGTATTATTCAGGTAGAAACCATATGAGGTTTCGTCATCTGCGTATCTGCGGTGATACTGAACTCCGTCAGGCAGACATTTGGTTGCTATTCCGGCATCTGCCAGCATCCGCTCCATGATCTCACCAAGTTTGCTGTAATCTATTCTTGCAGCTACGTAGTAGGCCTTGCCTTTGCCGTAGCTGTTCACTGTCACTGCTGCATTCCCTGCATAGAAATCAGAATCGTAGGTTCCCAGCACTTCCGCTGTTCCAACTCTCAGGATCTCCGCATAGTCGTGAAGCTCACATGAACTTCCATCTGTGAAAGTTACGCTGTTTCTGTCGGATGGATATAGAGTATCGATCTCCTCACTGATGATTCCGAATACATCTGCAAGTCCATTTCCCGGGAATCCTCCCAGAATGCAGAGCTGATCCTTGTCCACGTAGCCGGTGAAGTATGTAGCCAGGAGTTGTCCGCCTCTCTTTACAAATGCAGCGAGAGATTCTGCAGCACCGTCCCTGAGCATGTAGAGCATAGGCGCCACGACCACATCATAATCTTCAAGTGGTTCATCGGATGCAATGACATCCACGTCAACACCAAGCTTTGTCAATTCCTTGTATACGGACATGCATGTCTCGGGATACTTCTTGGTCTCCTGTCCAAGAGCCTTTACATCATCTATAGCCCACATGTTGTCCCAGTCGAACAGAAGTGCCGCCTTTGATCTGATGAGCGTTCCGGTTATCTCGGAGAGTCCCTCAAGTTCAGCACCGAGAGCGGCAACCTCCTTAAATATCCTGGTGTCATTTGTTCCAATATGGTCGACGACGGCACCGTGATACTGTTCAAATGAGCCTCTGCCCTTTCGCCACTGGAAGTACTGAACAGTGTCAGAACCGCAGGCTATAGCGTTGTATGAGAACAGCTTGTGGATACCCGGTCTTTTTAATTTGTTATATGGATGCCAGTTTACAAGCCCCGGAGCACTCTCCATAAGCATGAAAGGCTTATCTTTCTTCATGGATCTCATGACTGCATGGTCAAATGTGTTCTGTCCCATGACATCCGCAAGGCTTTCATAGTCGTTGTGGAATCTAGGGTATGAATCCCAGGAGATCACGTCAAGCTCCTTTGCCATTGGTCTGTAGTCAAGACCCTCGTAGAGCTGCATGAAGTTGGTCGTTATAGGTATGTCAGGGGTGAGCTCGCGGAGAAGCTTTATCTCTGACTTCATGTAATCGTTCATGTTCCATGTGGTAAATCTCTTCCATTCGAGGTTCAGCCCCATGATACTGAAATCACCATTTTTGTAAGGTGGCTCAATCTGTGAGAAGCTGTTGTATGAGTGACTCCAGAAAGTGGTCCACCATGCTTTGTTCAGCTTGTTTATGTCGTGGTCGAACTTCTCTGCGAGGTAATTCTGAAATCTTTTCACACAGAGACGGCAGTAGCACTCACCGCCAAGCTCATTTGACACATGCCACATGATGAGTCCCGGATGGTTTCCCACATGGGCGTGGAGTTGACGGATGATATTGGCAACTTTTTCTCTGTATACAGGTGAGCTCATGCAGTGGTTCTCACGGACGCCCTGATGTTCCCTGACGTCATATGAATCCACACGCCTGATCTCAGGATACTTCTGTGCCATCCATGCCGGTTTGCCGCCCGATGGAGTGGCAAGAACGGTGTAAATGCCTGCATTATACAGGTTGTCCATAACATCCTTCAGCCAGTCAAAATGGTATTCGCCCTCAACAGGCTCATATGCTGACCATGAAAATACACCAAGTGTAGCGGAAGTCATGCCGGCTTCTTTCATCATCTCTATGTCCTTTGCCAGAATATCAGGGCGGTCGAGCCACTGTTCTGCGTTGTAATCTCCTCCATGTAGGATTCCATTTATCTGTGGGAAAAGTTTGTTTTTATTCATTTATCTGAAACCTCCTGTGTTTGGAACGGAACACCAGCCATGCATACCAGCTTTGCTTAACAATATGCGCAAGCGGTTGCACAACTTACGAAATAAAGGTAACATAGATAGACAAATAATTCAATGGAGATTTGAAAAATAAAATTAAATTGTGCAAAATATACAAAAGGCTGCTAGGCGTGACGATTGATACAATATTGCCTGAAGCACTCGGAGATTGGCTTAAATAAAGCTGTTAAAACAATTTTACAAAACGGAATATTGTTGTTCAAAATTGCGCAGTTTGACATATCCTACAAGATGAGACGAAATGACCTAAAGGGCTGTCGGATGATGGAAAAATCATATATAATATTAAGTAATTGGGGGATGAACGGACTAGTACAAAGAGTGTGGAAAAGGAGGAGCTATATGAGAAAAGATATGCGCAGAAGATTATGCGTTGGTGTGGTGGCATTTTTTACGGCAATCGCGGTAATGGGAGGTGTCCGATATAGTGCATTTGCCAGTGATTATCATGCAAATGAAGACAGCTTTGAGGATGAGGCATTGGTGGAAGAGACAGTTGACCTGTCGGATACACTGCAAAAGGGTGGACTTGGAATATCGCAGCCATCCGGCGATGTTGCGACTCTGGCATCCACATATGATAAAGATGCATTTGATGCCCGTCTGGTGGAGGCATTCAAGAATTACGAGAGCAGTGTAGATGTGTCTGACATAGGGATAACCCGTGATGAGGCGTACAACGGAGGGATAAATACTGTCATAAATTCACATCCGGAGATTATTGGCATTGCGGGCACATCATATTATTATAGTCCGAGTACAAATCTTGTCACAAAGATTGTCATTACATACACTTCAAACGCAAGAGAAGAGCAGCAGAAACTGGATGCTGCGATCAATGAACTGAACAGCAGGGTGGACATAAGCGGAATGACTGATGAGGAGATAGTTCTTGCATATCACGAGTATCTTACATCCACAGTTGCCTATGCATATGCTGCATATCTGCAGGGATCTTTAGGCGGAGCTCACGAGTACGATATGTATGGAGCACTGGTAAATCACAGCAGTGTGTGCCAGGGGTATGCAGAGACGATGTTTTATCTGCTGAAAAAGGCAGGATTGTCATGTGCCATAGCATCAAGCCAGAATATAAATCACGCATGGAACATAGTGAAGGTAAACGGAAAATGGTATCATGTGGATGCAACATGGGATGACCCAGTGTGGGATATGCCGGGAAGGTCAAATCACGATTATTTCCTTGTGAGCTTTGACACTATGAACAAGAATACATTAGTTAATCACACCAAGGACAGAACAGATATGGTTGTAAGTGCCCAGTGGGGAGATACATACACATCTGCGATAGATACAACATATGAGAGTGGTAAGTTCTGGAATGGTGTAAATAAAGCAATTTTATATAAGGATGGTTATTGGTACAGTATAGGAAGTGGGGCATCAGATACTGGTTACCAGATAAATAAGTATCAGTATTCAACAGGCACAAACAAAGTTATATATTCGGGCACAGCAAAATGGACAGCTCCAAGTGGCGGATACTATCCAGGTGTTTACGGATCAATATATCTTCATGGCAATAGTCTGTATTTTGCAACGCCGGACAGCTTGAAAAAGATTGATCTGATATCTGCAGCGGCCAGCCCGGTAGAGATTTTAAACATACGGACAAAGTATAACAGTGCATCTGGAAGTAATCTGTATGCATTTGGAGAGCAATATGGCAAGGTTGTGTATTTCATTGCAGATACACCAAATCTGAAACAGACAAAGGATACGAGCGATTCTACAAAGTATAATAAAAACTATGAAGAGTACACACTGGATATTTGTATCAGTCATAATTGGGATGCCGGAGTAATAGTAACAGCACCAACGTATAAAAACGAGGGAACCAAGAAGTATACCTGTACAAACTGTGGCGAGACAAAGACCGAGACTATAGCCAAGCTGGTGTGCACCGAGCATGTATGGGATGCCGGAGTAGTAGTAACAGCACCTACGTATACAAGCACAGGTACAAAGAAATATACATGTGAGAACTGCGGTGAGACAAAGACCGAGACTATAGCCAAGCTGGTGTGCACCGAGCATGCATGGAATGCCGGAGTAGTGACAAAACAGCCAACATACAAGACAGAGGGAACCAGGAAGTACACCTGTACAAACTGTGGCGAGACAAAGACCGAGACTATAGCCAAGCTGGTGTGCACCGAGCATGTATGGGATGCCGGAGTAGTAGTAACAGCACCTACGTATACAAGCACAGGTACAAAGAAATATACATGTGAGAACTGCGGTGAGACAAAGACCGAGACTATAGCCAAGCTTGTATGTACAGATCATGCATGGGATGCCGGAGTAATTGTAACAGCACCTACGTATACAAACACAGGTACAAAGAAATATACATGTGAGAACTGTGGCGAGACAAAGATAGAGACCATAGCTAAGCTTGTATGCACCGAGCATGTATGGGATGCCGGAGTAGTAGTAACAGCACCTACGTATACAAGCACAGGTACAAAGAAATATACATGTGAGAACTGTGGCGAGACAAAGACAGACATAATCGGGAAAATTGGTTGCACAAACCATGCATGGGATGCCGGAGTAGTGACAAAACAGCCAACATACAAGACAGAGGGAAC
>OIYH01000915.1_pt1 | contig 18711 bp, 14 predicted proteins | sample 1587911 | NCBI WGS metagenome assembly OIYH01 (sample SAMN03283252) | human gut metagenome | biome: human-associated habitat; material: feces | host: Homo sapiens | place: USA | collected 2013
CCCTATGCCAAGATTGAGAATCTTGTATCCTAACCATTAGATGAATCGACCAACGATGCAATCTTGAACTCCGCTTGCGGAAGGTGGGGGATTCGAACCCCCGGTACGGTAATCCCGCACGTCAGTTTAGCAAACTGGTGGTTTCAGCCACTCACCCAACCTTCCAATCGGATATTGTTGCCAAATCAACAAGCATCGTTCTCAAATGCGGGTGCAAAGATACTACATTTTTTTTGTTCCACCAAATTTTTCTGCAACTTTTTTCAAGAAATATGCATATTTTCTTGATTTTTCTTGTTTTTGGGAGGAATTATAGGGGATAAGCTGACTTTGTCAACAAAAAAGGAGGCAGATTTACCAATTATTGGAAATCTGCCTCCTGTAGGAAAGGGTCGCTCGATGATGTGATGAAACTCCGAATGTCATAAACATTTGAGAGCTCTCCGCTTTTGTAATCCACCGGCTTTGCAGCTTAGTTGACATGTCAGTTTATGTGGCCCGCCATAGGCAAGAGAAGTCTTCTCGGTTTCATAAGTGTAATTTGATGAGTATCCCGATCGAACCGACACGACCCTTATATCTTTGTCGAATAGACATAGCATAGGCTATCATCTATTGATAGAAGTCTTTGGGTTTTCTATACTGCAAAGATAATGCAATCTTTTGAAACTACCAAATCTTTCTGCTGATTTTTTCGAAAAATCTTCTTTATCAAAAGTCAGAACTCCCTTTTCCTTGTTTCTCTCAAGGGTCAAGACTTCTTTTTCCTGAGCTCTTCGTATATTTCTTCGAAATATTTCCTGAGTTCTGTCTTGTCTTCAATGATATTCCGCAGCTCTTTCAGAGCCTTCTCATTGGGTGAGTTGGGAATCCAAAGCTTGATGTAGCCGTTGCGGGAATATTTCTCGTCCATGTGGTCGGCGAACCGCTGCCATTGCTCTTCCTTTCCTTTTCCGGGATAGTTCTCCTCTCCGTATTCGATAGCACGAAGAAAGATTTCGTGAATATCGATGTCGCGGTCGGCTTCGGCAACAATCTTGCCATAGATGCTTCGGGGCTGGCGACTGGAGGAGGCGCGGTGATCCTCCACGGCTTCTTTCATGATTTTAATCTGCTCGGGAGTGAACCAGCGCTTCAGTCTGGCATCAGCCTGGAGGATTTTGCCACTGGTGAGGTGGTGGATGGCGCGCGGACCGCTCATTCCCAAGTCGTGATAGGCGGCAACGATATAAACCATGTCGATGTCGGCACCTGTTACAGGTACGAGTTTCAGGGCGTTTTTGATGACACGGGTTACGTGGCGCAATCCGTGGCTCTCGCCAAATTCTGTATATTTGGGCAGAATCTGTGTTTCCACAAACTGCATGATTTCGAGATTTACTTGTTGCTTCATACTTTTTCTTCTTTTATATATATAATGTACGCGCGTACATTATATAATTATTATTCCTGAATGTTATCTTCTCATTCTAGAATCTTCTCATGCCATTCCAGAGGGGGCGGGTGTCTCTGGGATTACCACATCATTCCAAGGATGATGAAGGTAGAGATCATACCAAAGGTAAAGATGTTGAGAGCCGTGTAGCCCAGTACCTTGTTCAGCATTCTGCCTTCTCCAATCTTCCTCATCTTGGCGAATGTTCGGTTGTGCTGCACGAGGTATGCAGCAGCAAAAGGCAAAAACTTAGTATCTGCATCGTAGGTAAGTGCACCATAGATGTTGATTCCAATCATGATGAGGATACCGATGTTGCCCAGTGCGCAGTAGAGACGCTCGCCGTTTTTCTTGCCGATGTGAACGATCAGCGTCTTCTTGCCCGCCTTGAGGTCGTTGTCGTAGTCGCGATAGTTGTTCAGAATGAGCAGCGTATCTACTACCAGTCCGCAGGCGATGGAGGTAAGTATGGCTTCCGTTGATACTCCCTGCATTCCTTCCGGCATGACCAGGTAGTAGGTGCAGCAGACTGGCACGATGCCGAAAAAGAGAAGCACCAGCAGGTCGCCCAATCCCAGATAACTCAACTTGGTGGTATAGAGGAAACAGAAGAGCACGCAGCAGATACCCACGATAATCATCTCCTTTCCTCCGTAGAAGGCAAGGGGCAAACCGATGATGCAGCCTAGAAGGGTAGTGATGATAATGCCCCATTTCATGGCTTTCATCGTAATCCAGCCTTCAGCACAGGCTCGTTTCGGTCCCAGGCGGGTTTCGTCGTCGTTGCCATGCTTGAAGTCGAAGAAGTCGTTTACCAGGTTGGAGTCTATCTGCATTATCCATGCAAAGAGCAGGCAGAGCAGGGCTGGAATCCATTGGCAGTTGGCATTTGAGTCCTTGTATGCCAGGGCTGTGCCTAGCATTACTGGTACTGCCGCAGCCGAAAGGGTGACGGGGCGGGTGGCGAGAAACCATGCCTTGATAGAATTTGTCTTTATCATCATATTGTTGATTTTAAATTATAAGGAGCGAGGTTTTTGGGGAACCTCGCTCCTTGTTGTTATTCATTAAGAAAAGATTCGCTTCTATTTTGTTTCAGAAGAATCTCTTGTGGAAAAGATTCGCTTCCTAGTTGAAGAAGTTCCAGCTTACACCCATTCTGAAAACTCGCTGGTTCATCGGATAGTGAGGGGTGAAGAAGTAGTTCTTGTCGCCCTGACCTGCATTCAAGTGGCTCATCATCACGAAGAAGCGGGTGTGCTTGATGTGAACATTGGCGTAGGCATTGACGATAGGGTAGTTGCCCACCTTCACGTTGTTCTCGCCGTTGCCCTGTACGGTATATTGCCCGATGTAAGGAGAATAATCCGGAGCCTCGTAGCTAGTGAAGTATCTAGCGTCAGCACCCAACTCGATATTCAGTACCTTTACCACCTTGAATTTGATGAAGAGGTTGGTATATATGTTGAGGTCTGGCACTGGCAGGGTACTCTTGCTGCTGGTATGCTGGTAGGTAATCATATTCTGCCAGTTGAAAATACCGAACTTGAAGTCCTGTTGCAGCTGCGCTGTAATCAGATTGATGGCGTCGCCGCTCTGCATTGGTGTCACTGTCACGCCTGTGCGCAGACCATTTTCTGTAATCGTATATTGCTGTGAGAAATAAGTATAGTTCTTGATTTCATCCACAGCCACACGCAGCGTGGTGTTAGTCTTGCCGAATCTCAGAGTTCCCATGATGCGGGTATGGATAATCTTGCTCAGATCATCATCCCACCAGAGATGTCGGGCGTGATACTTGCGATAGTAGAACGATGGCGTTTCGTGATGTATGAATGCATCGCCTCTTACCTGTACGGTGTCACCCAGGAATGGCAGGTTGATGTCTGCGCTTCCGTCGATTGCAAAGGTGCCGGCATCTACTCCGGTGAGTCCTACCTCGCCCACGACATTATAGTGAAGGGTCTTGCCCTGAGTCTTACTCAGCTGGCCACCTACGCTCAGCGCATGCTCATTGAACTTCTCGAATCCGCCTTCGGTATTCGGCAGTTCGTAGTGGCGGAGGTCATAGCTGGCGAAAGCTTTCAGACCAGCCTTTGCCCACTTGCTGAATCCCTCGAGCGTTCCCATTGCCACGGTGTTCTTGATGCGCCAGTGACGGGTCTGATCGTAGATGGAATCGCCTGTAAACTTGCCGGCATTGTAGTACTCCTTGAGATAGTAGTCCTGTGGAGTCTGGTAAGCCTGGTAGATGCGCTTGTAGTTGTCAAACTGCACGGTGTGGATGAAGCTGGTTACCGGAACATATTCTGTCTTGTAGAAGAGTGAGTCCTGCGCTTTCTTCTTCTCTACGGAGAGCAGACTGTCTGCCATTGCCTTGCTGTTTACTGCAATTCGAGTGCTGTCGCCCTTGAAGTCCTGGGCAGCCTTGTTCGCAGCTATCGCCTTGTTGTTCTTAACTGGTTCATCGCCGGCAATCTTTGCATCTGTAGGACGACCTGAGAACTGCTTCTTCTGATTTTTATCGAAAGCCTTTTCGTCAAACTCCCTGCCTTGTTCTCTTGCCTTCTTTCTTGCCTCCTCCTTGGCTTCCTCGGCTGCATTGTCCTTAGCAGACTCCATAGCGAATTTCTTAGCCTTAATTTCTTCCTCAGTCATCTTCACCTTGCGGCTGAAGCCCACGTTGTAGCGATGGGTGAAGAAGATGTGTTGGTTGTCGTTGCGATTCCAGTTCTGCTGCAGCACGGTAGGAATTTCGTTGGTGGCGAAACTCTCGGTGAAAAGCTCCGGATGCTTGATGTAGTCATCATTGGTAATACCTCCGTTCTCCGTCACCTTCTGGTGGTTGGTGCTGAAAAGGAAGTGCGCCTGATAGCGGTCGCCCAGATAAGAAGTCCACATCGTATATTTGAAGTGCGCCGTGCTCTGTGCATCGTAGTAGCCGCGACCGTATTTGTAGTCGAATCGGAATCCGCCACCCAGCTGCTTGTTGGCATTCACCGCAAAGATTGCCTTGAAGTCATCCTCACCGTTGGTTCTGTCACCGCAGCTATTCAGCGTGATGTTGGTGATAGGCGAGTAGGTGTTGGTGAAGTGGAAGTCACTCACCGGGGTAACGATGTTGTCGTATGGCTCGGTGAAGATGAAGTTGCCCTGCGTATTGCGTCGGTCGATGAAGATGCGGTTGATGCGGGCAGTACCCATGTTACCCAGGGTGTTGTACTCTCCGCGCAGTCCTTCCGTGAAGGTTGTGTTCTGGTACATTGCCTGCATGGTGTCCACCACGGCAGCCCGGGTATCTCCAAATCTCTCATCCACAGTCCATACCCTGATGCCCTTCGGAATCTCCTTGTCAGTGCCCAGCGAGTCGGTGTTGATGCGGTTGCCGGTCTGTGGGCGGAACTGTGAGTCTTCGTTATTGTTGAAATCCGTAAAATCGCGTTGTGCCGCAACTGGTAGAGTTGCAGCACAAGCTAGGATTGTAGAGAATAATATTTTCTTCATTTCTTATTTATTGAATAAGCGGATGCAAGCCTATTTTGAATGGTCGGATGCAAACCTTTCTTATTTTTTGAATAGTCGGATGCAAACCTCGGCAATTTTCAAGACTACGCCGATGATCAGCAGTACATTGGCAATCGTGTGGTCGTCCATCTGTGTCCAGAGGATGACGCCTACGATGGCGAAGAGCATGAATCCGATGTTGAGCCAGTTTCTGGCTACGAGCATATTACTCTTGTCTGCATACTCCAATCTTCTGTGGTGGCGACGATTTGGGCGCACGGCATAGCTGGTCTGTGGCTGCGTCTGAGACGCCTCATGGCTCTGGCTCTGTGGCTGCGCCTTTGCGGTTTCTTCGCTCTGTGGGATGTTTGTTGTGTTGTTATCTTTTGTCTGATCCATATTTTATGAGATGATTTTTATTTTCTAACAAGTTTGGTCAGATCATTGAAGATCTGGTTCTTGCGGTCGATGGTTTCGCGTCGGAACTTGCCGTAGATCTTGGCCAAGTCGTTTTTCTTCTTGGTCAGGGCATATTTGTCGGTAATCACTTTCTCTGCCGGCTCCTTGAAACCGGTGCTTCTGCCTTCCTCATAGTTGAATACGATTCGGGTCATAGAGAGGTGGAGATGGTTGTCGCTGATGGTTGCCACCAGCTGGTACTTGGTCTCAGAGCGGTCGAGAGAGATGAACGACTGATTGAAGACAAACCATTCGTCCATGATACAGGCGATGATCTGCTCGTTCTTGTTGTTTCTGTTCACCAGGGGGATGCGGCTGTTGATGTTCTGCTCATTCTTGATGAGCTTGCTCATATACTGGAAAACGATGTTGTAGATTTCGTCTGCACTCTTTCCGTTTGCCTGGGTGTCGAGAACAAATTCTACTTTTCCCTCGGCATTAAGCTGGATGGCTCCCGCCAGGTATTTCGGATCTTCCTTGAGCACCACGCCCTCGGCAGTCTTTTCCACCTTTTTCTCTTCTATCTCCTCTGTCATGGTTGGTACGACCCAACCCGCACCTTCAGAAGTTCCGGTAGTATTTTGCTTCTTGGTGGCATTATCCTGGATCTTCATCGCAGGCACAGTTTCTGTAGCAGGTACAGAAGTCTTGGTAGCAGACACCGAATTCTCTGCATTCTTCTTCAGCTTTTCTGCCTCCTGCTTCATTCTTTCAGCTTCAGCCTTCAATCTCGCAGCTTCCGCTTTCGTTTTCTCAGCTTCCGCCTTTATTTTTTCAGCTTCCGCCTTCACCTTGGCAGCTTCTGCCTGAGCCTTGGCTGCTTCCAGTGCCTTTTGGGCTTCCTCTAACTCTTTTTGCGCCTTTTCCAACTGCTGCTCAGGGGTAAGCACATTCTGTGCCTGCATGGTGAGAGCAGAAATCAGCACGAGTATTGAGATAAATATCTTTTTCATGATCTGTTGTTTAAATGTTTAATGTCTTGTCCTCCTCGTCCGAGTATAGGAGCTCGGAGGTGTTTCTAACATACAAAGGTATAAAAATAACTTGATATATTTCTATTTGGAAGCGATTATTTATACATTCTTTTGCTAAGTTAACAATATTTTTTAGGAAAAACGCTCCTAGTTTCAAATATTTTCGTATCTTTGCAAAAAAATATAGCTATAATTATGGGATTATTCGGATTATTTAGCAACAAAAAAAAGGAAACTCTCGATAAAGGTCTCGAAAAGACCAAGGAGAGCGTGTTTGGAAAATTGGCGCGTGCGGTGGCTGGTAAGTCAACCGTAGATGATGACGTGCTCGATGATTTGGAGGAGGTGCTCATCACATCCGATGTGGGTGTGGAGACTACCGTGAAGATCATCCGACGTATAGAAGAGCGCGTGGCAAGAGATAAGTATGTTTCTACCTCAGAACTCAACAGAATCCTGAGGGAAGAGATTGCAAGCCTCCTGGAGGAAAATCATACTGATGACAATGAAAACTGGGATTTGCCTTCCGATCATAAGCCATACGTGATTCTGGTAGTGGGTGTGAACGGTGTGGGCAAGACTACCACCATAGGAAAGCTCGCCTATCAGTTTAAGAAGGCTGGCAAGAAGGTGTATCTCGGTGCTGCCGATACCTTCCGTGCCGCTGCCGTGGAACAGATCTGCATTTGGGGCGAGCGAGTAGGGGTGCCAGTGGTGAAGCAGCAGATGGGTTCTGACCCTGCCAGCGTGGCCTTCGATACCCTGCAGAGCGCCAAGGCGAACGGTGCCGACGTGGTGCTGATTGATACTGCCGGACGTCTTCATAATAAGGTGAACTTGATGAATGAGTTGAAGAAGATCAAGGAGGTGATGAAGAAGGTCATGCCTGAGGCTCCGGATGAGGTGATGCTCGTTCTGGATGGAAGTACCGGACAGAACGCTTTTGAGCAGGCTAAGCAGTTTGCTGCCGTTACCAATATCTCTTCGCTCGCCATCACCAAGCTCGATGGTACTGCTAAGGGGGGCGTGGTAATCGGTATCTCCGACCAGCTCAAGGTGCCAGTGAAGTATATCGGACTGGGCGAGGGCATGGAGGATCTCCAGCTCTTCAATAAGTCTGAATTTGCTGACTCCCTCTTTAAGCACTAGAATACAGGTGCTTATAGACTTTGAGAAAAGAATTAGATGAAGCTCGATGTAAAATAGTCGAGAAAAGAATTAGATTAAGATTATTATTAGGATAAGTAGGATAAGAATGAAGAAAAATCAGATAGATATAGTAACCATGGGTTGCTCCAAGAATCTGGTGGACAGCGAGACCTTGATGAAGCTTTTCGAGGACAATGGCTACCACTGCGTTCATGACCCGAAACGCCCACAGGGTGAAATTGCCGTCATCAATACTTGCGGCTTTATCGAGGATGCCAAGCAGGAGAGTATCGATACCATTCTGGAGTTCATCCAGGCTAAGGAAGAGGGACGACTCCGCAAACTCTATGTGATGGGTTGTCTCTCACAGCGCTACCAGAAGGAACTGGAGGCTGAGATGCCCGAGGTGGATAAGTTTTATGGTAAGTTTAATTATAAGGAGTTGCTCAAGGAACTGGGCAAGGCTGATGTGCCTGCTTGCAGTGGAACCCGCCATCTCACTACTCCTCATCATTATGCCTATATCAAGATTTCTGAAGGTTGCAACCGCCGCTGTGCGTATTGCGCCATTCCTATCATCACCGGCAAGCACGTTTCCCGTCCGATGGATGAAATCCTCGATGAGGTGCGCCAACTGGTAGCCGATGGTGTGAAGGAATTCCAGATCATCGCCCAAGAGCTCACCTACTACGGCGTGGACTTGGACGGCAAGCATCACATCACCGAACTCATAAGCCGCATGGCGGATATTCCGGGTGTGAAGTGGATCCGTCTTCACTATGCTTATCCTAACCAGTTCCCGCTCGATCTGCTCGATGTGATGCGCGAGAAGCCAAACGTATGTAAGTATCTTGACATCGCCCTGCAGCATATCAGCGACAATATGCTCAACAGAATGCATCGCCACGTGAGCAAGCAGGAAACCATTGATCTGCTCAAGACCATCCGTGAGCGTGTGCCGGGCATTCATATCCGCACCACTCTGATGGTAGGTTTCCCTGGTGAGACTCAGGAAGACTTCCATGAATTGCTCGAATTCGTTCGTACTCAGCGCTTTGAACGTATGGGTGCCTTTGCTTATTCTGAGGAGGAGGGTACTTATAGTGCCAACAACTACGAGGATGATGTTCCAGCTGAGGTGAAGCAGCGCCGTCTTGACGAACTGATGATTCTGCAGCAGGAAATCAGTGCTGAGGTAGAGGCTGAGAAAGTGGGTAAGGTTTTGAAGGTGATTATCGACCGCAAGGAGGGTGATTACTATATCGGTAGAACCGAATTCTGCTCGCCTGAGGTGGATCCTGAGGTGCTGATCAAGGCAGGAGAGAAGCGTCTGCGCGTGGGTTGCTTCTACAATGTGAAGATTACCCAGAGTGAGGAGTTTGATCTCTACGGAGAAGTGGTAAAGTGATAGGAGAAGTAAGGTAATATCAGGAATGATATTGGATATTGAAACATCAGACTGAATAACAATTTGACATCAGAATGAATAACAAGGAGTATATTGCAGAACTTGCTCAGCAGACTGGCTATTCACAGGATGACACCCAGAAGATGGTGCGCAAGGTGATAGATGCCATGATTGCTGAATTTGAGGATGGTGAGGCTGTCTCCATCCCCAACTTTGGTACGTTTGAGGTAAAGAAGCGCTTGGAGCGTGTGGTTGTTAATCCTACTACCAAGAAGCGCCAGCTTGTTCCGCCTAAGCTCGTACTCGGCTTCCGCCCTGTGGCCAGTGTCAAGGAAAAACTGAAGAATGGAGGTGAAGACTATGAGTAAGATTAGTTTAAGCGACTTGGCGCAGCGCCTGGCAGAGAAGTCGGGAATCAGTCTGCAGGATGCCGAATTGTTTATCAGAAAGATGTTTGATGTTGCCAACGAGGGGCTTCAGTCTGATAAACTCGTGAAGATGAAGTGGCTTGGTACTTTCAAGGTAATGGCGGTGAAGGATCGTGAAAGCGTGGATGTGAACACGGGCGAGCGTATCATCATCGAGGGCCGTGACAAGATTTCCTTCACGCCCGATAATATTCTGAAGGAGATTGTGAACAAGCCTTTCGCCCAGTTTGAGACCGTCGTGGTGAATGATGGTGTTGATTTCGATGAAATCGACAGAAAATTTGAAAATGCTGAAGAGGACGGTTCTGTATTCGAATCTACGTTAGAGAGTGTTCCTGATTCAGAAAATTCATCCTTGGAATCTTTCGTTGAACAGGATTCTCCTGCAACAAGTGGTGTGATAGATTTTTTGGATGAAGAAAACGATGCTCCTGTTAGCGATGAAATGATTGTGATAGGAGAGAAGAGATTGTCTCAGGAAAATGTTGCTGAACCGGAAGAAAAGAAACCGGAAGGATCAGAACCTGCAGCGACAGAACCTGCTGTATTTAAACCTGCAGTATCTGAACCGGAAGAATCTGAATCTGCAACTTCTGAATTGGAAACAAAGGAATCTGAAGTTCCAGCTCAGAATGAAGTTGAGTCTGTTGTTTCTGATGAAGAAAATGAATCGACATTAACAGAGAAAACTTCTATTGCAGAGAAAGTTCCTTCAGATGAAGAAAATTCTATTACTGAAATTCCTATTGCAGAGAAAGTTCCTTCAGATGGAGAAAACTCTATTACTGAAATTCCTATTGAAGAGGAAGCTTCTTCAGATGAGGAAACTCCTTCTTCAGATGAGGAAACTCCTTCTTCAGATGAGGAAACCGATAAGCGACATGTTGTTTTGCCTCGTTATCTGGTTATTGCAGCGAGCGTAGTATTCCTGGCAATGATAGGAGGCTTTGGTTGGTTTGCTTTTAATTATGGCAAGATAGCTGCCCAGCGTGATCATCTCGCTCTACAGTTGGATAATTACCAGCAGATTGCGACAGAGAAGAAGACGCCAACCAAGTCTGCTTCAACGCAGGAAGAAATTCTTCGTAAAAAGGCTATCGAGGATAGTGTAAGAATGGCACAGGCAAGTGAAGCTGTCAAGAAAGTCGAAAATGCCGAGCAGAATATGGATGCGGCGGTTGATAAGCAATCGATTGATGTAAAATCGGCTGAGGCTAAGAAGAATTTGGAAGCCAAGAAACTCGCTGATGCCAAGAATTTGGCTGATGCGAAAAGGCAGGTTGAGGCAAAGAAACTTGCAGATGCAAAGAAACAGCAGGAGACTAAAAAACTTGCAGAAGCTAAGAAGAAAGAAGAAGCCAGAAAGCAGGCAGAAAAGCATGCTGCCCAGGCAAGCAGCAAATACGACCAGGATGTTCGTGTTCGAACCGGAGCCTATCGTATTATTGGTGTTTCCGAGGTAGTTATGGCAAGAGAAGGACAAACCATCAAGTCGCTCAGCCAAAAGTACTTAGGTCCAGGAATGGAATGTTACGTAGAAGCTCTGAATGGTACTTCCCTGTTGAAGCCAGGTCAGAAAGTCAAGATTCCGAAGTTGGAATTGAAGAAAAAGAAATAATTTTAAAGAATTTATTTGAAAATACAAGAGGGTGTGTCATAAGTCCATGATACACCCTCTTTTTCGTTTCTTCATTCGATGAATAATGAAGCATCCTCTTTCGAAAAATACCTTTTGAGATTTTATTTCTTCTCCAATTCCTGAAGGCTTTCCATTTTCTTTGTTTTCAGGAACTCGTAGATTCCGCAGAGATGCTCGCGGACGCGACCATGGCCGAATTCGTACACCTTGCTGACCAGACCATCCAGGAAGTCTCGGTCGTGACTCACTACAATCAGCGTACCGTCGAAATCCAGCAGCGCCTGCTTCAGTACATCCTTCGTCTTGAGATCCAGGTGGTTGGTAGGCTCATCGAGAATCAGCAGATTCACCGGTTCCAACAGTAGCTTCAGGATAGCCAGACGGGTTCTTTCTCCACCCGACAAAACCTTTACCTTCTTGGTAGAATCCTCGCCACCAAACATGAATGCACCCAGCAAATCGCGAATCTTATTTCTGATTTCTCCCTTGGCAACATCATCTATCGTCTGGAAAACCGTAAGCTCACCATCGAGCAGAGAAGCCTGATTCTGAGCAAAATAGCCAATCTGAACATTGTGTCCTAATTCCAGCTTACCCTCGTTCTGAAGCTGACCCATGATGCATTTTACGAGCGTAGATTTACCCTCACCGTTTCTTCCCACGAAGGCAATCTTGTCGCCACGCTCTACGGTAAGATTCACGCCGCTGAATATCTGCTTGTCATCAAATGCTATTGCCACGTCACTCATCTGAACCGGATAGGCTCCGCTTCTCGGACTTGGAGGGAACTTCAGTCTCAGTCGGCTGGTATCCTCCTCATCCACCTCGATCAGCTCCAGCTTTTCGAGCATCTTCACGCGGCTCTGCACCTGGAAAGTCTTCGAATACGTACCCTTGAAACGCTCGATGAAGTCCTTGGTCTCGGCAATCATCTTCTGCTGTTCCTCATATTTCTTCATCTGCTGTTCGCGGCGTTCCTTGCGCAGTTCCAGATACTGGCTGTAGGTAGCCTTGTAGTCGTAGATTCTGCCCATGGTAACCTCTATGGTTCTTGTTGTAATGTCGTCTACGAATTTTCGGTCGTGACTGATCACTACCACCGCTTTCGAACTGTTGATGATGAAGTCTTCGAGCCATCCGATAGATTCGATGTCGAGGTGGTTGGTAGGCTCATCCAGGAGCAGCACGTCTGGTGATTTCAGCAGCAGTTTAGCAAGCTCGATACGCATGCGCCAACCTCCCGAAAACTCGCTGGTAGGGCGGTTGAAGTCAGAGCGTTCGAAGCCCAGACCGAGTAGAGTCTTCTCTACATCCTCCTCGAAGTGGGTCATGTCGATTGCATAGAATTTCTCAGACAATGAAGATACCTTTTCGATGAGCTGCATATAGTCGTCGCTGTCATAATCCGTGCGGGTAGTGAGCTCGTTGTTGATACGGTCAATCTCCGCCTGCATCTCGTGGAGATGGGCGAACGCCTGGCAGGTTTCCTCGAACACGATTCTTCCGTCTTCGGTCATCAGATGCTGAGGCAGATAGGCGATGACGCAGTCTTTTGGAGCGGAAACGGAGCCACGTGTGGCTGTTCTTACGCCTGCGATGATCTTGAGCAGGGTACTCTTTCCTGCGCCATTCTTGCCCATTAGGGCTATACGGTCCTTCTCGTTGATCTGGAAGGAAATGTCTTTGAATAGGGTGGTGCCGCCGAATTCTACGGTCAATCCATCAACTGTAATCATATCTGTTTCTTATTCTATATGTATTATAAATTCTTGTTCTTTTTATATTGCAAATCGCTTGAATAACCAAATGCCACACGCGTTTTTCCTGTAGCGGGGCATATTCATCTCAATGCAGTCTTTATATGTTTCATCAGATTTTTTTTTGCTTCTGCAAATTTAGATAAAATTTCTGAATTATAAGCCAGTATAATAAAAAACTTCAATGATTTCCCTCGAATTGTGCGAAATTAGCCTTGTTTTTCGAGAAATCAAGACTGTGGTTTTCACAACCACCCCACAGATGCATTGTGCGGCTTGTGAGAACAAAATCAAGAACAACCTCCGTTTTGAGAAAGGAATCAAGAATATCGAGACTTCAGTTCCTAACCAGACGGTTACCGTAAAGTACAATGCCGACAAGACCACTATTCCTTTCTTTTGATTCCTGGTTCAGCAGCCATCATTGGCTGATTCTCTTCAGGCAAAACATACGGCTTACTGAAGTGGAGTGGAGAAGAATTGGTTGCCGCCTCAATCTCGCCACGCAACCGTTCTTTCAATTTCGTGTTTCTGTTGCTCACAGTCAGATTTCTTACAGCATAGGCGAGGGCTTTGGGCTGACCGATGAGCACGCAGATTTTCTTGGCTCTCGTGATTCCGGTGTAGATGAGGTTGCGCTGAAGCATCACGAAATGAGTCATCAGGATAGGGATGACCACGATGGGATATTCCGAACCCTGACTCTTGTGGATGGTGGTGGCGTAGGCCAATGTCAACTCATCCAGCTCCGCTGCCTCGTATTCAGCTGAATGATCCTCGAAACTCACGGAGATGGTGCGGTCTTCCATATTCACCTTCTCTATGGTTCCGATGTCTCCATTGAATACATTCTTGTCGTAATTATTTCTAATCTGCATTACGCGGTCGCCCAGTTTGTAGGTGGTTCCGCCACGGCTGATTCCCAGATTGGATGTGTTGAGTGCCTGCTGCAGCATCATGTTCAGATTGGCTGCACCTACCACACTTCTCTGCATCGGGGTAAGCACCTGGATGTTACTCTGCGGCTGATTGTAAGCTTTTGGCAGACGATATTTTACAAGATTCACGATTTCCGTAGCCACTTGCTCTGGATCTTCATTCTTGATAAAGAAGAAATCGGTCTGTTTGCCGTTGCTCGTGTCCGGATAATATCCCTGGTTGATGGCGTGGGCACTCATGATGATTCGGCTCGACTGCGCCTGTCGAAAGATGCGGGTGAGTCGGATGACCGGAATCTTCTCTGAGTCGATGATGTCGCGCAGAACGTTTCCGGCTCCCACACTCGGCAGCTGGTCAATGTCGCCCACCAGCACCAGGCGCATGTGCTCCGGAATCGCCTTCATCAGATTATACATCAGGATGATGTCTATCATCGAACACTCATCCACGATCAGCGCATCACCCTCCAACGGGTTCTCCTCGTTGCGCTTGTATCCGTCCTGCGGATTAAACTCCAGCAGCCGATGGATGGTTTTGGCTTCCATTGCCGTAGCCTCACTCATTCGCTTGGAAGCTCTGCCCGTAGGAGCCGCCAGCAGAATCCTCATCCCTGCCGTTTTGTAAGCAGAAATGATACCTTGTGTCGTCGTGGTCTTTCCTGTTCCAGGGCCGCCCGTAAGCACCATCACTTTAGAACGTACTGCCTGCTCAATGGCGGCAATCTGCACCTCATCGTATCTGATGCCTGAAGCCTTTTCTATTGCCTGGATATCGGCCTGCATATTGAAGAGGGTAGGACCCTGACCTTTCATCAACTCCAGTAGTTTCTTAGCCGTTCCACGTTCAGAATGATAGAAGGGAGGCAGATAGATGGCTTCGTTCTCACGGATGAGATTTTCTGATATGATCATTTCCGCTATGGCTTGTCTGATAGGTTCTTCATCGGCTTCGAGCAGTTTCTTTGCGGCTTCTATAAGCTGTTCTTCTACAGCATAAACGTGACCTTCGTTGGAGAGTTCGTTTAGGGTGTAGCTGATTCCGCTCTTGCATCTTCTCAGATCGTTCTTCTCATAACCCATCTTGCTGGCTATTCCGTCGGCGGTCTTGAATCCAATGCCCCAGATGTCATCGGCAAGACGGTAGGGATTCTCCTTCACGTTGTCGATGCTTTCCTTGCCATACTGTCGGTAGATCTTGGCGGCGTAAGCAGTGCTCACGCCATACTGCTGCAGGAAGATCATCACGTTCTTGATGTCCTTCTGCTTCTCCCAGCTGTCTCGGATTTTCTCCACGCGTTTCTTGCCGATTCCGGCAACCTCGTAGAGTCGTTCGATGTCATCTTCTATTACCTCGATGGTTTCCGTTCCGAATCTCTCTACTATCAGATGTGCAAACTTCGGACCGATGCCTTTCACCAGTCCGCTGCCCAGGTATTTCTCGATTCCATACACGGTGGCGGGCATTACCTCTTCCCAGGTTTCGCAGGCAAACTGCTGTCCGTATCGCTTGTCCATCTTCCAGTCGCCATTGCACAGCAGTACCGCTCCCACTGGAACATCCAGCAGGTTTCCCACCAGGGTAACCAGGTCGGAATATCCCTTCACCTTGACTTTCATCACGGAATATCCATTCTCCTGATTCTGGTAGGTAATCCGTTCTACCACGCAGCGTATCTTGATCATACCTTCTTTAATATATTACCTTCTTCAATATATTATCTTTCGATGATGTGATTGATAACGATTCCTGCTATAGCCATTCCGAATGTAGCGGTGATGTGGCAGAGTGAGCCGTTGATCTGTGCCTTCGTAGATGTCCATTCGTCCTCTACGAGTCGCTGGTCGCTCATGTTCTGCATCGGCTTTTCCTCGCTGAACACGCACTGGAATTTGCGGCGGGGGAAGGTCTTGTTCTTCTTGAATTTCTTGCGCAGGGCTCTTGCCAGCGGATCGCCATCAACCTTCCAGAACTCAGCCTTCCTCACCATGAAAGGGTCGCGGCGGAGGGCTGCTCCCATCGAAGATACGAAGGTGATTTCCTTCGGAAGAGCAGTGGCGCGCAGAATCAGGTCGGCCTTGTCCTTCAGCGAGTCGATAGCGTCGATGATGTAGTCGTATTCCTCCATGTGGAACTCTTCGGCTGTTTCTGCCTGGTAGATTTTCTGATAGGCCGTGATGTTGGCTTCAGGGTTGATTTCAAGCAGGCGCTGACGCAGCGCATCTACCTTCACCTCGCCGATGGTGCGGCTTGTTGCCATCAGCTGGCGGTTGCAGTTGCTCATGCATACGCGGTCGCTATCCACGATGGTGATGTTGCGCACGCCGCTGCGCACCAGTCCCTCTGCGCACCATGAGCCCACGCCTCCGATTCCGAAGATGAGCACTCGTGCTTCCTGAATTTTTTCAAGATTATCTTTTCCCAGGAGCAGTTCTGTGCGTCGCTGCATTCCCCGCTCCATTGTTGTGATTTGATTTCCCATTCAATTATCTTTTTTATTATCTTTCAACTTTGCTTTGCGCAATTCAGGTGCAAAGATACAAATAATAATTCGAAAAGTAATCATCCGACTGTTTTTTTGTTTAGAAAAATCTTCCTATTCTTCCACAATCTGCATGATGCGCCTGATGTTTCTGTTGCAATGGTTGATGATGAGCGGAACACGTTCTACCACCACCATGGATGTGTCGAGGCCCAAAGCCTTAGGCTCGTCAATGCCTATCTTGCCGATAAGGGCATAGATGGTCATCAGCAGGTTCTGTTGACGGTTGTCGGAACTCTCCGGGTAATATACTCGGTGGATGATGATGAAGCGGAAGTCGCCAGGTATTCCGTTTTTGCGGAGCGAAGGATAGGTGCTTCTCAGATCTACCTTCTTGCTTGCCACCAGGTCTTCTACCACTTGTCGCAGATAGAGGCTCACCCTAGGCTCAATGCGGAAACCTATGCGCATGGTTACACTGTAGAGGGTGTCGGGAACCAGGGTCTCGCAACTGTACTCCAGCGTGTCAGGAGTATCAGCAAATTCCAGATTGATAAGCCAGTAATGGTCAGCACGCTTGGGCTGCTTGTTGATGATGGAATAGAGCAGCTTGTCATCCACCGTACCTTCCTTGTCGGCATGGTTCACATAAACCAGATTGGAAGCGTACTTGGGGATGCTCTCGTCGGCCTTGATATCGGAGATAATCTGATAATACTCATTCAGCGGTTTGGTACTGATGTAATGATGGCGGATCTTGATGGCGCGGACCCATACATACATCATCAGGAACAGGATTCCGCCAATAAGCATCGTACACCATCCTCCTGCGAGGAATTTTGACAGGTTGGCGGCAAGGAAAATGCCCTCGATAACGCAGTATGCGCCCATAAAGAGCAGGATGAAGATGCGCGCCACACCCTTGGTGCGCAGGTAGAAACCGAGCAGCAGGGTGGTCATCAGCATGGTGATGGTGATGGCGAGGCCATAGGCTGCCTCCATGTGTGAGGAGTCGCGGAAGAGCAGGATGATGAGAACCACGCCGATGTACATGGCGAGGTTGATTACCGGGATATAGAGCTGCCCCTTTACATGGGTAGGATGCTTGATTCGCATGCGTGGCCAGAAGTGTAGGTTCATGGCTTCGCTCAATATGGAGAAGGTGCCGCTGATAAGTGCCTGACTGGCAACGATTGCCGCACCCGTGGCCATGATGATGGCAAAAATCAGCATGTTCTGGGGCATGATGGAAAAGAACGGATTCACGGAGGAGGCAGTCTGGATATGGTTCAGCACCCATGCTCCCTGACCTAGATAGTTGAGGATGAGCATGGCCTTTACGAAAAGCCAGCTGATGGTGATGTTCTTTCTGCCGCAGTGCCCCAGGTCGGAGTAAAGAGCCTCAGCACCGGTGGTACAGAGGAACACGGCACCCAGAATCAGGAACCACTCTGGAGATTTTGCCAGCAGCATGGCAGCATAGTAGGGGTTGAAGGCCTTCAGAATCAATGGGTAAGAGGTGATGCTGAAAGCTCCCGTTACGCCCAGCAGCAGGAACCATATCAGCATGAATACTCCGAACGACTTGCCGATGCTCTCTGTGCCAAAGCGTTGCACAAAGAAGATGATGGTGATGATGCCCAGTGTGATGGGGATGACTGGCAGGTGGGGACTGATGCTTTCGAGTCCTTCGATGGCTGTGGTAACCGTGATGGCAGGGGTGATGATTCCATCTGCCAGCAGGGTGCTGGCGCCGATGATGGCCAATAGGTAAATCCACTTTCTCTTCATCTTGCGCAACAGGGCGTAGAGGGCGAGAATGCCTCCTTCGCCATTGTTGTCGGCACGCAGCGCCACACATACGTATTTGATGGTGGTCTGCAGGGTGAGTGTCCAGATGATGCACGACAATGCGCCCAGGATGGTGCTCTCGTTGATGGCTTCACCCGTGTGCAGGATGGCCTTCATCACGTAGAGTGGGGATGTACCTATATCTCCAAACACAATGCCCAGAGTGATGAGCAATCCCAGGAAGCCTACTCGATGATGGCAGGCTACTGAACTTTCCGAATTTTCTCTCATATAACTTCTCTTATTAAATTAAAATATTATCTTTTTTTAATTAAGGAATTATCCCTTTAAATTAAAGTATTATCCTTTGTATTATCCTTATTAGAACATAAAATATCCCTTTTTGATTATAAATTTGGGTGCAAAGGTATGAACATAAGTGGTAAAAGATGATTAGTTTAACAAGATTTATCCGTTTTAACTTCCGTTTTAATTGGCTGTAAATGACTGGTTGGAAGATGTAAAAAGGTGATATTCTTTCTTGGAGTCAAACAAAAGCCCCATCAACTATCCGAATCTTCATTCATGCTGAAATCGGAAAGTTGGTGGGGTTCGTCAGATGAAGGTCACCACATTTGATGCTTCGTTATATTTACATATTTACGCAGTTTTGCGATATTCGCTTGGTGTCTTGCCCGTCTGTGCCTTGAAAAAGCGGACGAAGTGCTGAGAATATTCAAAGCCGAGGC
>OIYH01000924.1_pt1 | contig 18579 bp, 14 predicted proteins | sample 1587911 | NCBI WGS metagenome assembly OIYH01 (sample SAMN03283252) | human gut metagenome | biome: human-associated habitat; material: feces | host: Homo sapiens | place: USA | collected 2013
GGACCAGACATCATCCTAATTTTCCTCTTAAAAAAGCACTGAATATTTTAGAGGGGATACTGATTTCACATCAATATCCCCCTTAATAATTTAGAGCGAATTTCGCTAAAGCACTCGATTATTTAGAGCGCCCTTTTTTGGTAGTGGTATCATTTTATTTTTCTATTATTTACTCTTAGAAATAATTTTTACATCTTTATTTTTAGTTAAATGAGCATTAATTGTTTTTCCGTCATCACTTTTCCATGTAAGATTATAATATTTATTTGAATCAGTAGGAGCAGTAATTTCTGTTACTTGTAATCCTGTCATATCAAACGCTTTTTTACAAATACCATCTCCTGTATATTTTGTAGCATCAGCATTAGCAGTACCTGAACCATAAGTAGGTGTTGCTTCTTCTAAAGCTTTTGATTTAGCTTCTTCAGTTTGGATTACTACATAGATTGATCTAGCTTCTTGAATGTATCTTTCTTCTTTAGCTTCGTTTACATATCCTAATACTGATGGTACAGCAATTGCAGCTAAGATAGCTAAGATTACTAATACTACGATGATTTCAACTAATGTGAAACCTTTTTTGTTAGATTTTTTTTGTAATTTCTTTAATAATTCTTTCATCATTTCTTTTTTTCCTCTCACTCTTTGATATGATATTTTAAAGAAATCCTATGACAGTTAAAAACCACCTATTATTTTGGTGGTTGCTATAACTCATAGACATACGAAAATATATCTTGATAGGTTAGGGTAACCGGCGATCATAGCACTTACGTACTTTAGACCCTAGGGCTTTGCGTCACTGTTTTTCAACAGCTTTGCCTTTTTCTTTTCTTTACAAATAGATAATAATATTTTTAAAGGGAATTTGCAACAAATTCCCCTCTAATTCGACCTTTTTTCACATATTTTTATAATTGAACAATCAATTCTATTATTTTTTGATAGTTATCTTTAACTATTTGTAGAAGTTTACCTGCTTCTTCAAGTTCTTCATCATTTAAATTTTCTTTTTCTCTTAAACATTCTGTTAAATTACAACTTGCTTGATATAAATCATCAAATCCCAAATTAACACTTATTCCTTTCAAGGTATGAATAAAACGGAAGGCTTCTTTATAATCAACTTTATTAAAAGCATCAATAAGATTATCAAATGTTTCATCATCTTTAAATTTCAATACAAATTTTCTAATAAATTCTTCATTAAATAATCTTCTTTTAACATCTTCAAAGTTCCCACCAACTTGTTTGTAAAATTCTTCTAACTCCATAAACAACTCTCCTATAATATTTCTATGTCTCCTAATATCCCTAAAACTTCTTCACCATCATAAATAACTTGTACAGTTATTTTAACATCTTTAATTGTATTATTGATTTTAAGTTTTGTATTCATCGAAAACTTATCTTTTTCTTTTTCTAAATCAATAGCTTGTTGTATGAATACATTAAAATCATTATTAATAAATAGTTTTGTAACTTTTTCATTACTTAATGGATCTATAATTTTAGGTTCTATATTTAATAATAATGCATCTTTTTTAGATAATGTAAGTAATGGTGGTACAACTGAATATTCAAATTGAATATTATTAGATAATTCACTGTAAAATTTATATTTTGATTTTTCAAAATATAAATCTTGATAAAGTAAATTAGATAAATTAAGACCTTCATCTTTTAAATGTTCTTGTGTACGTTCTTCAAAATATTCATTATCTTCATAAAATTCATTAATTTTTAAATCATTTTGAATGTATGATTCAATATCCATTAAACATTCTATAAGTAAAGGATTAAAAACACCACATTTGCCTTTTTGAATCATTTTTAAAGCTTCTTCATGACTATAAGCCTCTTTATAAACACGTTTACTTGTTAAAGCATCATATGCATCAACAATTGAAACAACTTGTGCCGCAATAGGAATTTCTTCTCCTTTTAAACCATCTGGATAACCATTTCCATCATATCTTTCATGATGCCATCGACATATTTGATAACCATATTTTACAATTGGTTCATCATTATAAAATGGTAAACTATTTAACATCTTTGCACCGATGATAACATGTGATTTCATGACTTCCATCTCTTCTTTAGTAAGGGATGATGGTTTATTTAAGATTTCTTCTGGAATAGCAATCTTTCCTATATCATGTAAAGAAGAAGCCACTTCAATTGAAATCATATCATCTAAAGTTAAGGAATATTGATTTGTTTTCTTAACTAAAATATTTAATAACAATTTTGTAAGTTTTTTAATGTGTAATACATGTAAACCACTTTCACCATTACGAGATTCAACGATATGACTTAAGATCATAATCATCATATCGTTATTTTTATATTTTTCATAGATTTGTTTATTAATGATGGTTGTAAGTTTTTTTTGTCTTTTATAATGAGAAATAATATTATTTATTTTTTTTAAGACAACAGCAGATGAAAACGGTCTTGTAATATAACCTGATACACCTAATTCATAGGCTTTTTCAATACTTTTATCATCTTTATCGATAGAAATAATCATCACTGGCACTTCTTCTATCAAATGATTTTTGTTCATATACTTTAAAACTTCAAAGCCATCCATTTCAGGCATGACAAGATCTAATAAAACAAGTGCAACACTTTTGCTATCAGATTTTAAATATTCTAAAGCTTCATAGCCATCTTTTGCTTCTATAACTGTATATTGATTTAATATTTCAGAGAGTATCTCTCGATTAGACTTTGCATCATCAACAATCAGTATTTTCCCATTTTTATCCATCCTAATCACCCTCATTACGCCTTATTAATTTCAAATAAATATCTTTTCTAGATAAAATAGTATATCTTCTTTTAAGCTTATTATACCATTTTAATCCCTTTTGATTTTGATACAATAAAACAATAAAATGAATAATGATATTTAGTTCAAATTCTTCTAACTCTATTTCACCATAAAAACTCTTTTCAAACAACCTACAAACTCTTAAAAAATCACCTTGATGAATCAAATCCATCTTTTCTAAAGTCTCATCCACTTCTATAGAATCTAACCCTAATTGATAATCTATACCATAAGATTTCAAATACATTTCCATTAAACCATATAAATATTTTGTTTTATTTTTAGAAGAAGCATGATGATAAATATATTTAACACCTATATTTAAAATCAATCTTAATAATTCTAATAAAATCCATATAATAAAGATAACTACACAAACAATTGTTAATACCCCTAAAGACATCATACCTAAATTTCCAACATGATCAATTAAATCATTAATCATGCCACCATTTTGACCATCATCAACAGATTGAGAATCTTGATGTCCTTTTTCAATATTTGTATCACTTTGTTCTCCTTGAGGAGTTGCGACCATATTCATTAAAGTATACACATCATAATAATAACCAGGTGTAACATCAATTGGTAACCATCCCATACCATCAAAATATACTTCTACCCAAGCATGTCCATCTTTTGAGGTTAAAGTTGCATTTCCCTCATCATCAATTGCATCACTTTTTAAATAATAACCTTCTACATATCTAGCTGGTATATCGTAATATCTAAAAGCTTCAACTGCTACTGTCGAAAATAATACATCATTACCTGCTGTTTTTTGATTTAAGAAATCCTCTAAACTATCTTTATCACTTATTTGATCATCATATTTTAAATAACTTGTCATTGTATCTCTAACATGTTGACAAACAGAATAAATACCTGTGTTTTCAAAATCATCTTGATCAAATAATTGAGAAATTGTTTTTTCTAATCCTTTATCTACCGTTTGATAATTTTCATAAACAAATGATCTATAGATAGATTCAGTATCTAAATATTCTTTTTGTGAAGCATTTGGATTATTTAACCAATCACTTCCAACCATTAATTCGCTTGGTGAAGTAGAGGAAGTTTCTTGATAGCTATAGCTTTTACTTCCAAATAAGGCTATTGATTGTAAATTTAAATCTTTTTGAATATTTGATGATGTAACATCACTTTGATTAATTGAATAAGGTGTATATAAGTATTTTTTATTTGCTGCTACGTTATTAATGGTTACATTTTGTTTTTGATCATCATTCTTTGATAGTTTTTGATAAAGGTTATATTGATATGTTGAAGAAAATTTCTTCTTTTTCAACCATTTCAACATACCTTCATGTTCACCATTATAACTTGCTTTTGTCAAATCTTGCCATTGATTATTTTCTAATGTACTTCCTACAAATCCTTTTAAATAAAGGTTTTTTCTTTGTGAAACTGTTATTTCTAATCTCTCTTGATTATTTTCATGAATCCTAGAAGCCTTATTTAAATCACCTTGAGGTAAATTATCTTTACCATAACGAAGATCATCTACTTGTTGTAAAACATCTTCTTTAATTTGTTCAATTGTTAAATTATCTTGGTAACTTGGTATCGCAAGAGAAACAAAGATAATACAAAGAATAATAAACCATTGAATTGTTTTTGTATTAATTACTTTATTTTGATGATACATCCATACCATTAAAGCATTAATACTAAACAACGTTCCTCCTACAAAAGAAAAACAATCGATCCATAATGTAAAAGAAAATAAAACAAAGAAAAGAATAGATAACACAGTATACTTTTCTTTCTTTATAGATTGATAAATATAATACGTCATCCAAATAACAATTACTAAACTCATTGCTTGTATATGTGATGATGTAATAGAAGCAGCCATCATCATATTTCTAGCATCTTCAAATTTTGTATTATAACATTCAATAATATAATTCATTATTCCAAAGAATCCATAATAAAAACTTTGAAATGAATAAATAATTCCAATCATTATTGTCATCATGATTGGTAAAATAATTGTTTTTATTTTTTTATACGATAACAAAGATAAAGCTAGTAATAAAACAATACTCACAATTATTTCTAATAACCAAGAACTTATTACTACATTATGATAAAAACATAGAAAACTGATACCACTCATTAAAGAATAAAAGAAGGTCACAATGAAAGAAATAATTCTATTTTTTTTATTTTTTTCCATATTTGACCTCCTTATATTTCAAAATGATACATATTTTGATCAATTGAATCTAATGGTAATTCATATAACTGATTTTGAAAATGTTTGATTGTTTGTACATTTTGAATATCATTTTTAATCGTAATTGCACTAATACTCAAAAAATCATTTAATCTAGATAACTCTTCATTAAAATCTCCAGCAGTTACATAAATCATCTTTGTAAAATATAAATCTAAATGCTCACTCGCAAACAAATGAAGTGCATCTCCACCTTGACTTGTAATACCTTTAGAAATCCAATTTTCCATACCTTGATAATAATCTTGAAGACTATTCATTTCTAACCAATAAAAACTTCCTTGATCATATAAAGCAACATAATGCCCTATATTTTTCAATAATAACTTTTCAGACATACTCATCGCAAAAGCTAACGATTTAGATAAAACATGTTTATCAATTTCACTCATTTGATCTTTTAAACCAATATCTACAAGTAAAACAGTTTCAAAACTACTATTATGAGAACCTTCCTTTAATAAAACTTGTCCTGTTTTAGCAGAAAGTTTCCAATGAACATGACGAATATCATCTCCAGGATAATATGTCTTTAAATCATAAATTTCAGACATATCAGGACCTTTTTTATATTGGTACTGTAAAACACCATTTTCATAAGGTTTAGAAAGTTCATTATATAATAATTCTATATTTACTTTCCCTGGATAAACCACAAGATGATGTTTTTGAGTTTGTGAAATAGGAACTCTACAAAACCCAAAAACATCATATAAATAAACTTTTTCATATGAAATCATGACATTCCCACAATAAGTCGCAGTATATTCTTGATTCTTTCGGGCTGTTTTTATTCCTAATGGAATAAAAATATTTCTTTTAAGTTCATTTTTTAAAGTCATGTTTTTATAAACAAAAACATAATCTATTCTTCCAGAAACAAGTAGTCTATAACGACTCTTTACTTCTGTTGTAAATGATAGAGACTGACCTACTTTTCCTTGCTTTGGACCTTGGATATCCATTTGAATATATCTTAATTCCAGTTTCAATAAAGTAATTAAAATAAATGGAAAAACAATACCAATGATCCAAATAATTAAGAAGTAGAAATATGTAGAATAAATATAGGCAACAAGTACCAAGAAATTAATTATTCCATACGACAAATATTTATTCTTCATCTTAATCAGCCAAAGGAGGTTTAACTTCTTTTAAAATTTCATTTAAAATATCTCTAGCATCTAAACCTTCTACCCTTGCTTGTGGACGTAATATCATACGATGTGCACATACATCTAAAAAGACATATTGAACATCTTCTGGAATAACATAAATACGATCTTCTAAAACAGCATGTGCTTTAGCCATTTGTACAAGTGCTAATACTCCACGAGGAGAAACACCTAATTCTACTAAAGGCATTTCTCTTGTTTTTTCACATAATAAGACAATATATTTTAAAACATCATCACTGATACGTACAGAAGATAAATAGTTTTGTACTTCAATCACATTTTCTTTTGAAGCAACTTCTTTAATTCTTTCAATTGGATTATCATAGCGACGTGATTTAATAATTTCTATTTGTTTTTCTAAATTAGGATAACCAATAGATAAACAAATCATAAATCGGTCCAATTGTGATTCTGGTAAAGGTTGAGTACCAGCAGAACCCATGGGGTTTTGTGTTGCCATCGTAATAAAAGGATGTGGTAAATCATAAGTAACACCATCAAATGTTACATTATGTTCTTCCATTGCTTCTAGTAAAGCAGCTTGTGTTTTAGGCGATGTACGGTTAATTTCATCAGCTAAAAGTAAGTTACTAAATACAGCCCCTGGTCTAAATTCAAATTTTTGTGTTTCATTATTTAACATTGTAAAACCAACAATATCTGATGGTAATGTATCTGTTGTAAACTGAATTCTTTTATAATCTAAACCTAAAGCTTTAGAAAAAGCTAACGCTAATGTTGTTTTACCTGTTCCAGGCGCATCGTTTAACAAAATATGTCCTCCTGCATAAATTGTCATTAAAACCTTTTTAATTATTTCATCTTTACCAATAAAGACTTTTGAGACTTCATCAATAATATGTTGTGATTGTTCAATTATCATTTTCATCTACCTCATTTTCTAAAGCTTCTTGTTTATTTTCATCTTGTTGATCATTTTGATCTTCATCATTGACTTCTTGTTGGTTATCTTCTGGTGCTTTTTCAACATCAGGAACAACTTCCTGATTGTCATCAGGTTGAGTACCTGTTTCTGGTAAAGTATATCCTAATAAACCAGCAATTTTCTTTACTGATTGATTAAGCTTTTCTTCGTTAACACTTGGATCATTATTTTCACAAGCTATGAAACGGTACTTCCAAGCATCTATGTATTTTTGTTCTAAACCTTTAGCTGCTCCAATTAAAGTAATATGGAAATCTTCACTAGCCATGTCACCAAAAGTATATTCAGTAAATTTATTATAGAATAATTCAATTGGTGTTGCATTTTGGAAAACAATTTCACTTAAACTTTCATCCCCACCAAAAGTATTTGTCCATAAACATGCAGGATAATCTGTATCATTTCCATAAGTTTTTGGAAAAATAACTTTTGAAATATTTGATCCATAAAATGCAACTTGCCCAATTGGTCCTAAATCATCAGGTAAAACAAGTTCACCTGTTAAATTCGTTCCATAGAAGGCATAATCATCAATCCAATACATATCATCTGTCATATTAAATTGAACGGAAGTAATTGGCACATCTTCAAAAGCACTTGTACAAATTTCAAATGTACCTTCTTTAGTAGCCACATCCCCTTGAACATCTGTTGTGGCATTGATTAAATAAAATTCATCTTCTACTGTAACAGTGTTTCCATTTTGATCTGTTCCTCGAGCATATCCATAAAGAATTTCTCCACCATAAGATTCATCTATAAAATAAGCACCACTATATGTATTACCACCATTATAGCCTTCTCCATCAAACGGGATATATATTTGTTTTGTTACTGAAGGCAAATAATCATTTTCAAAAATAGCTTTTTTAGCATTAAATGCCATATAACGTAAATCAAATAACCAACTATCTGTAATTTCTAAAGCATTTTCTTGAATAGTGATGCTATCTGTATTTTCAGAGAAAATACTTTCTAACGCCTCACAGCCATAAAAAGCATAGCTATCAATTTGATTAATATGTTTAGATAACTTGACATGTTTTAAATTTTTACATTCAGAAAAAGCATGTTGTCCTATTTCTGTAATTGTAACCCCTGGAATACTATTTTCGTCAAATTGTATTAAATTAGTAGGTGCATTTAATAAAATCGTCGCATGTGATCTATCACGATAATACATTTCTAGTTATTCAAAACCATTCTTTGTTTGAAAACTTGAATCTGTTTCACTAAGTAGTGCAAATGAAGCTTGATCTATTTCATTCTTCCATTTATCATCATATAATTCATAATAATTTATTGACACATTAATTGCTTTTAATGAATCCGCTTGGCTAAATGTATCACTATTTGTACCTGGAATATCTTTCGTTAAAAAATTAACTTCTTCAACATGGCTATCTTTAAAAATTTGATGTCCTAATTCAACATCACCATGAGTAAAGATAATACATATAATTTTATCATTACCACTAAAAGCATAATCATCTATTTTTTCTACTGTTTCAGGAATAACAATTGTTCCTGCGGCACTATCCATTGTACTCACTAATTCTCTTTCATCATTTAAGAAAACCAAATTATTATTCACCGTATAATCATACGATTCTCCATTTTCATTAATTAAATTTGTTACAAATCTTCTATAACTTTTCTTAAAATAATCCAAATAATATTCATCAGGGACATGAATAATTGTATCTGTTTGAATATTCTTAAATGAACTTTGATCAACCATACATGGACCATCAAAATAAACATCTGATACAAACCAGGAAACAATACCTTTAATTGCTGTAACTCCTTTAGGAATATAAATTGCATCCGCTATCGGTGTTTGATAAACAATTGTTTGATCTTTATTCATTAACAAGCCATCTTCATTAGAACTATATTTTGTATTATTTTCATCAACAATATACTTACCATAAAGTTGTAAACCACTCCATCCAAAATGGGCACTTTCAATAGAAGCAGGTATATAAAAATCGCCATAGAAATTTTGCCAACCTGCATAATTCATTTCTATACTGTTTACTTCTTCAGGTACATGAATATCCGCAAATTCATCACCACTATAACCTGTAAATGCATAATTATAAATTGTATATAAATCTTCCGCAAATACATATTCACTTTGTAATTGAACTTCATACCCTTCAGGTAAATCTTTCATTTCTAACGGAATAAGTGAAATTCTTCCTTTTTTATGAGCTATATATGCTGTTTGTGAATCAATATCGCTACCATCTTCATTTTTCCAACCCATAAATATTTGTGTTTGTGTTTGATAAGTTGGTACGATCAAATTATAGTATTTTCGTAAATCTTCTGTTTCCTCTTTTTTTAAGTAGAAATAACCTGTTTCTTGTTGATTGTAATCTTGTAATGAAATACGTGTTTGATATTCGACCTTAAATGTCACTTCATATTCTTGCCAAGGACTTGAAGCATTCATTCTAAAATAAAACTTTACTGTAAAATCTTCCGTTGCATATTGAGGATAAGACCCTATTTTAAAATTATCATTGTAATCTTCTATTCGATAAAGTTTAGGCAACTTACCTTCTTCATTTTCAGCAATTATTACTACCATATTACATAATAATTTCCAAGGAGTAATGACACAACCTTCATATAATTGATCAACACTTTCTTTAGATAAAAATTCTGTACTTAAAAATTGAATTGTATAACTAGCACCTTCTTTTTGAAGAATACCATCATTTGTAAATGTTGATGCGTCTCCATAAATTAAATCATCAGACATATCTGGTAATCTAGCTATCGGATCAGGATCAACTATTGGTGTTTTATTATCATGATTGGTATTTTTATCTACTACTTCATTTGAAATACCTGTTCCTGTATTATTTATTGGTATCTTTTGTCCAGGAATAACAACTGTAACATTACCGTCACCTGTTCCATTTGGATTAACACCTATAGTATTATTTCCATTAACACCTAATCCTGTTTGTCCATATATCTTTGTTGGATCTACTCTTCCTTGATTTTTAAAGAGATAGGGTGAATTATTTAAATTTGTTTGTGATATTTTATCTAATGATTGTTGATTTTCTTTTAAATACTGACTTTCATCTGGTTCTTGATGAGTATGAGTTTGTTGGTCTTGATTTGAAAAAATGACTTGATTATTTTTGAGTTCTAATGCTTTTGATCGCGGTGAAAAGATAGAACTGTTTTGAGAAAGTTGATAAGCAGAAATCGCACATGAAAATGATACTACTGTGACTACTGCTACTTTTCCTAAATAAGGAATTGATAATTTATATGTTTTTTTCATCTATGTCTCTCCTTGAAAAGAATTGACCCAATTCTTTTTCCATTTCATTAAAATCAATCGGTTTAGAAAAATGGCCATTCATTCCCATTTTTTTTGAATATCTTTTATTTTCAACATAAGCATCCGCTGACAAAGCAAAGATAGGAATTGATTGACTATCTTCTCTATTTAAACTTCTAATTGCTTGTGTTGCTTCATAACCATTCATTTCAGGCATTTGAATATCCATTAAAATCAAATCATAATAATGTTCAGCATGCTTTTTAAAAGTCTCTACTGCAACTTGTCCATTTTCTACACGTTCAACAAAAGCCCCTTTAGCATTTAAAACACTTAAACAAATTTCAGCATTAATATCATTATCTTCCGCAAGTAAAATACGTTTTTGATCAAAACTAAATTCTTCTACAACAACTTCTTTTTTATCTTCATATTGTTGATTAGTAGAAATTGGTAAATTTAAAAAGACAGTAAAATCACTCCCCTTTCCTTCTAAACTATCAACAACAATTTCACCACCCATCAACTTAACAAGTTGATCTGTAATAGCCATGCCTAATCCACTACCACCATATTTTTTAGAAATCTCTACACCTTCTTGTTCAAAAGGTCTAAAAATATGACTTAAGAATTCTCTAGACATTCCTTTACCAGTATCATGTACACGCATCATAATATTAGCCACTTGATCTTCTTTATACATTTGTCTAAATGTCACTTTAATTTCACCTTTTTCAGTAAACTTACTAGCATTAGACAATAAATTAACAAGAATTTGCATAATACGTAATTCATCACCAACAAAATATTTAACATCAAAATCAAAATATTCTATTTTAAACATTACATCTTTTTTCTCAATTGTTTCTTTGAAAATATTATTTAATTGAGGTTCTAAATGATAAATATTAAATGGTTTATTTTCTAATTCTAATTTTCCAGCTTCCATTCTAGACATATCTAATACTTCATTAATTAAGGAAAGAAGGTATTGAGAAATATCTTGAGCTTGTTGTAAATAATAATCTTCTTGTTTAGTATCTTGTGTATTTATAGCTAATGTCAACATTCCAATAATACCATTCATTGGTGTTCTTATCTCATGAGACATTCTTGATAAAAAAGATGCTTTATATTCACTTTCATTTTTTGTAGTTTCTATTTGTTTTAAATAATCTTTTTCTTTTAAAACATCTTCACTATGATCATAGAAAGCAAATAAATGATATTTACCATTTTCTATCGCACTTACTGTAAGTACAAACCATTGATCTACATCTTTCATTTTAAAAGAGTATTTAAAAGAATTTTCTTGATTCCATGATTGATATTGTTTCATAAAATCACGATAAACTCTTTCCTCCACCATTTCTTTTAAAACCATAAAATCTACAACTATACGTTCTTTAGCTATATGAAATACTTCTTGAAAACGTGAAGAAATAAATAAAACTTTAAAATCTTTAGTTCTAACTAAAACATAAAGTTGACTTTGATCTTCATCAAATATTTGATTAGTTAAATCATTTTTATTAAAATGAGAGTTTTTATATTTTTTATAAAAGAATGAAATCATATTTAATACAATAATGATACAAATAATCACTAAAATACCTAATAAAATTGTTTGACTATTCTCTCCTGCAGCCATAATAATCTTTTTCATACAAAACCCTCCCATTTGGCTAATTACCCATTTTCTATTATAGAACCAAACTAACATTTATGTAAATTTTCATTTTCTGTTCATAAATTATAGTTATAATAAATAAGAGGTGACTTTATGAATGTAAATCAAAAAGAGATAAAAAAATATATGTATTTAATAAGTTTTGCTGGTGTTGTACTAGCAATTATTTTAAATTTATCACAAGTATTTCATTTTATTCAAACTATATGGAAACTTATTGTTCCTTTTTTAGTAGGATTTTGTATTGCTTTTGTATTAAATATTATTACTAAACAATTAGAAAATACACTTTTAAAGAATAGTAAGAATAAAAGAATGTTTTCTTTTATTATTACATTAATACTATTATTTGCTTTTATTATTCTTATTTGTTTTATTGTTGGTCCTGAACTTGTTCATTCTATTAAAGAAATTATTAGATTAGCACCTAATGCTTATGATCAATTTATCCAAACATTAAAAGATAATAGAAATATAATGAATGGTAGTTTTAAAAATATGATTGATTCTATTATTTCTTTAGATATAGATTTATCTTCTTTATATAAAACTATTGTAAATAATTGGCAAACACTTTTTCATTCAGGATTTTCTATTTTATCTAATACATTAAGTAGTTTATATACCTTTTTTATTGGTCTTGTTTTTTCAATCTACCTTCTTTTTTCAAAAGAAACATTATCTAAACAAATAAAAACAACATCCCAAGTATTAATCGGTCAAGAAAAAACACAAAAAATATGTAATATCATACAATTATCTAGTCATACTTTTTCTAATTTTATTACTTGTCAATGTTTAGAAGCTTGTATACTTGGTAGTATGTTTGTTATTTCAATGTCAATTTTACAAATGCCTTATGCCTTGTTAATGGGAGTTGTCATTGCTGTTACTGCATTAATTCCTGTTTTTGGTGCTTTTATTGGTTGTTTTGTAGGAATTATTATGATTGGTATAGTTAATCCTCTGCAAGCTTTAGAATTTATTGTTTTATTTCTTGTTTTACAACAAATAGAAGGAAATTTAATTTATCCTCATGTAGTTGGTAATTCAGTTGGTCTTCCTTCTATATGGGTATTTGTCGCTGTTATTATTGGTGGTAATCTTATGGGTATATTAGGAATGTTCTTATTTATTCCACTTACATCTATTCTTTATACTTTATTTAAAGAATATATTAAAGCAAAAGGAGATAATCGTTCTTGATTATCTCCTTATTTTATATCTTCTACAATTTTATTAACAATATCATCTAATGTCCCATCGTTATCAACATGATAATGACAACTATCTAAATAAAGATCATGTCTTTCATCATAGAGTTGATAAAGTTTTTGAGGGCCATCTTTTAATAAAGGTCGATGTGCTGTTTCAACATCACTTACTATATTATCTAAAGGTCGATCAATATAGAAAACAGTACCCGCTTGTTTTAAAATATCACGATTTTCTTTTCTTTTAACAACGCCACCACCAGTAGAGATAATATAACCATCAAGTTGAGCCATATCTAAACAAGATTCACTTTCACGATCTCTAAAATAATCTTCAGAAATATCAAACATTTCTGGAATAGTCAATTGATATTTCTTTTCAAGATATTCATCCATATCGATTACTGGCATATTCAGTTTTTCTGATAATAATTTGGAGATGGTTGTTTTACCACACCCCATGATTCCCACTAATATAATATTTTTCATTCTTACGCCCTTTTATAATTTCCCAATACTTTTAATGTTGTACTATTAGCTTTCATTTTATTGATCGCTCTTTGTATTCTTTCTTCATGCATATTTCCTTCAAAATCAATATAGAAGTAATATTGCCAATATTGTGTTTCAATTGGTCTAGACTCAATACGATCTATATTAATTTGACTTTGTTTAATTGTTTGTAACATGTTATCTAAGGCACCTACTTGATGTGGTAAAGTAAAGATAACTGAAACTTTATCACTTTCTTTTGGACAAATAAGTTCTTTAGAAATAACCATAAAACGTGTTCTATTATTTTTCTTATTTTGAACATTTTCTTTTAACATTTCTAAACCATATAATTTACAAGCAAGGGGTGAAGCAATTGCTGCTTTTGTTGGATTATTTGAATCTTTAACATATTTAGCAGCCATTGCTGTATCTTGAAATGGTCTTTGTTCAATATAGCGATGTTGATATAAGAACTCACTAGATTGTGCTAATCCTTGAGGATGTGAGTAAACTTGTCTTATATCTTCAATCTTTGTTCCTGGAAGTGCCATTAAACATTGACTAACATTTACAGCAGTTTCTCCTACAATATAAAAACCATATTTTCTAATTAAATCATAGTTATCATTAATAGATCCTGTTAAGCTATTTTCAATAGGTAAAACCCCATAATCAATTTCACCATTTTCTAATGCTACATAAACATCTTCAAAGTCTTTATAACCAATATTTCTTGTCCCTTCACCAAAGAAGTTTTCTACAGCACTTTGAGAAAATGCTCCAGCAATTCCTTGATATCCAACAAGGGGATCTTTTTTGAATTCAGTTTTAATATTTTTATCTAATTCAAGAGGTAATAAATCTGATTGATAAGATTTAGAAACAGTCATCATTTCTTGAATAAAACATCTTGCATATTCTTTAAGATTTTCATTTTCTAAACGATTTAAATTCTTTTCAATAACTTCTCTTTCTCTTTCAGGTTGAAAGATTTCTAAATGATTCGCTATTTTATATTCAACAACACTTTTTGAAAGAGACATTCTTTTTTCAAAAAGTTCCATTAATTGTTGATCTATTTCATCTATTTCAATTCTGCATTGTTTTAAATCTTTCATACTTATTCCCCCATCATATCAAGTATTCCTAAAGCCATCATCGCTTCAACAACAACAACTGCTCTTTGAACAATACAAGGATCATGTCTTCCTTTTATTTCTAATTCAACATTTTCTTTAGTTTCAACATTAATTGTTTTTTGTTTTTTAGCAATCGAAGGTGTAGGTTTAAAAGTCACTGTACAACTCACAGGCATTCCATTGGTAATTCCCCCTGTAATACCCCCATTATGATTAGATGATGTTTTTACATCCCCATTTTCATCATAATAATAACAATCATTTGCTTCACTACCAAGCATTTGATCAATCATTTCACCATCTCCAAAAGAAACACTTTTAACAGCTGGAATAGAAAACATTAAAGATGATAAATGACTTTCTAGTGAATCAAAGAATGGTTCTCCAATACCTGCAGGTACATGAAGTGCTACACATTCCACTTTTCCACCTACACTATCTAAATTTTCTCTTGCTTTTAAAATAGTTGCTTCCATTTTTTCAAAAACATCTTCTTTAATTGTTGGATATTGTTTTTGACTTAAACTTGAAAGTAATGTTTCATCTACATTATATGGAAATCTTTCATCTTTTACATTTCCAATCGATAAAATATGCGCTCCTACAACAATACCTTTTTGTTTTAATATTTGTTTAGCAATATTTCCCGCAAAAACGATTGGGGCTGTAATTCTTCCCGAAAAATGACCACCACCACGGACATCATTAAATCCTTTATATTTAATATAAGCTGGATAATCACTATGTCCTGGTCGCATATTTGTTTTAAGTAAAGAATAATCTTTAGAATGTTGATCACTATTATAGATGACTCCTGTAAGAGGTGCTCCTGTGGTAATACCATCTTGTAACCCTGATAAAATTTCTACTTGATCTGCTTCTTTTCTAGCTGTCGACATTTTGTTTTGTCCTGGTGCTCTTCTTTTCATATCACGCGAAACTTCACCTAAATCAATTTGAATACCGCTAGGAAGATTGCCAATGGTAATACCAATAGCTTTTCCATGGGATTCACCAAAAATTGTCAGTTCTATATTATTTTTATAAGTTGCCCCCATCGATTTTTCCTCCTAACATCTCGAAATCTTCCCAAAAACTTGGATAAGATTTTTTAACACATTCTTTATTATCAATAATGACTGGTTCCTTACACACTGTTGAAGCAATCGCTAGCATCATCGCCATACGATGATCATCATGACTTGATACATTTCCACCAGTTAAAGTTTCTACGCCATCTAATTCCATAGAAGATTCATGTTCAACTGCATGTGCTTTTAGTTTATTCAATTCTTCAACTGTTGCTTGAAGACGATCACATTCTTTAATACGTAAACGTCCAGCATTGATGACTTCACTATGTCCACTTGCCACTGCTAAGGCAAGAGAGACAACTGGAATAACATCAGGGCATTGACTCGCATCCACAATTGTTGCTTTTAAACCATGACTCACCACTTTAATTCCTTCATCATTTTCTACGATTTCACAATTCATTTGTTTTAAAAAATCAATTGTTGCTTTATCACCTTGTAAAGAATCTAAGTTTAAATCTAATAATGTAACATCATTTCCTAAAGCACCCGCTACTAAATAGAAAGCAGCTTGAGAAAAATCAGATTCCACACGATAATCTCTTGCCTTATATTCTTGTCTACCTCTTACAATAAATTGTTTATATTCATGATTCACAATTTCAATACCATAAAGTTTTAATACTTGTAATGTTAAATCAATATATCCTTTACTTTCAAGTGGTGTCGTAATTTCAATGATTGAATCAAATGATAATAAAGGTAAAGCAAATAATAAACCGGTAATAAATTGTGATGAAATATTACCTGGAATACGATATAAATCAGGTTTTAATTCACCCACAACATTTAAATCTAAAACATTTTCACGATATAAATAACCAATATTTTGTCTTTCAAAGATTTCATAATAGGTATCTAATGGTCTTTTCCCTAATTGTCCTCTTCCTATAAAACGTACTTTATTTTCTTTAGCAAGAGAAATAGGAACCATGAAGCGAAGCGTTGATCCTGATTCTTCACAATCAATTTGGACTCCTGGCATCGTATTATTTTTAGTAAATGTGTAATTACCATTAATAATAAGATAATCTTCATGTTGTTCAATAATTGTTCCAAGTGCTTCCATCGCACCAATTGTTGCTTTAATATCTTGAGAATATTCTATATGATCAATTCTTGAAATACCTTTAGCAAGACTAGCTGCAATAATCGCACGATGTGCTAATGATTTTGAAGGTGGAACAGATACTTTTCCTTTTAGTTTTGTAGGAATTAACTTAATTTGACTCATTTTATACCCTTTCTTTTTTTAATAAAAATTCTTGATTTGTTTGATAAACATAACTATCTCCTATTTCTTTTAATAAAACAACAGATAACGAATTATTAATATTCTTTTTATCTAAAGAAATAGCTTGAATAAGATTTTTTGTTTCAACTTGACATTCATATGGTAGATTGTATTTTTGTAAGATTTCTTTAATTTGCATGGAAGATTCTGTTTTTGTCAAATCTAAACTTTCAGCAAGTTTTGTAATTTGATACATTCCAATACCTACGGCTTCCCCATGTGAATATTTTTCATAGTGATAATATTGTTCAATGGCATGCGCATAGGTATGACCAAAGTTAAGTAATAAACGATCACCAAAATCAAATTGATCTTTTTCAACAACTTCTCTTTTGATGTTGACACAATTATATATGATTTCATCAATAAATTCATAGAGTTCTTCAAAATTTTGATAAGAATTTAATTGATCAAATAATTTTTTATCTTTAATACATCCATATTTAATGACTTCTCCCATGCCATCACTGATAAAATGTGGATCTAATGTCTTTAATGTACATGGATCAATCAAAACCATGGATGGATGATAGAAAGCTCCTACCAGGTTTTTCCCTTCAGGTAAATCAACCGCTACCTTTCCACCAACAGAACTATCCACTTGTGCAAGTAAAGAAGTAGGAATTTGGACAAGTTTTACCCCTCTTAAATAACTACTTGCGACAAATCCTGCCATATCACCAATCACACCACCACCTAAAGCAATGATTAAATCCGTTCTTGTAAATTTAAAATCTAAACATGCTTTATAAAGTGCTGGTAACATATCAAAACGTTTTGATGTTTCTCCATGTTCTACAACAACATGACTTACTTCATAATCTTTTTCAAGATTTCTTGTTAATGCATCTCCATATAAAGGATAAACTTGATCATCGGAAATGATCATTATTTTCTTTCCTTTAAAGATTTCTTTTATTTTATCATTTGCTTTATCTAAAATATGTTTTTCTATATAAATAGGATAACTATGTTCCTTTAAATTAACGATCATTTCCATTATCATCACCTTATAATTCTTTCCCTACTGCATCAGCAATTGGTTTTAATTCTTTCATTAATTGTTCAAATTTGGCTGGTTTTAATGATTGTGGTCCATCACATAATGCTTTTT
>OIYH01000926.1_pt1 | contig 18572 bp, 14 predicted proteins | sample 1587911 | NCBI WGS metagenome assembly OIYH01 (sample SAMN03283252) | human gut metagenome | biome: human-associated habitat; material: feces | host: Homo sapiens | place: USA | collected 2013
TAACCCATTTTGTGCATAAGACAATAAAATATGTTCCCCGTCACAGGAACAAAGGCGGAATGCGCGAAGTGGAAACCCCTTCTGTAAGTGGACTAATATTCTTACAAGGTAACCCAGAAAAATTACAGGACTACTTAGACCAAAACATAAAACCATACAAACTCTGTAAAAATTGCAGTACTGGAAAGGTTGCCACTATCCCCTGCAACCAAATGGAACCATTTATGCGTGTGGCAGAAACCGAGCCAGAACGTCTCCGCTTCCTTCTTCGTCCTTTTGTTTATTATTCCAAGAATCGTACCCTACTCCGCATCATAACTGGTGAATATGCCGGTCTCGAAGGCTATGTAATCCGCATAGCCCGAGATCGCAAACTCGTCATGGATGTCGGCGGAATGGCTGTTGCCTTATCAGGCGTTCATGCCGAACGCTTTGAGGAGGTAAACAAGAACGAAACTGACAAAAAAGAATGTGAGTTATTCTACAAGCGTAACCTGCATGAGCGCAATGCCTTTATTGACCGTTACTTCCATCAAGTGAAAAACGCACAAGAAGTGTCAGCTCAAGTTGAAAACATAGAAATACTTCGGATTCAAACACTTGCAGATGTAAGAGACAAAAAACTGGATCTGAAAGATGCCTATGACACATTCTATTTCATGATAGAGGAGATAGGCTACTACTATGCACCTTTCATCGACTATTTCAAAAACGAGCTGAGACCCATCTTTGATGCAGGAAAAACTGTAAAAGAAGAAATAGAGAAAGCTATAAAGATTTTCAAGAACAGCGATAAAGAATTGTACAATCGCTGCGAAACAGAATTTGAGGCGCTGCAAAACAATTACGGTTATTTGTTCGAGTAAATCAGAAAAATCCGTATTCAGAAAGAAATGAATACAGATTACGCTGATTTAACTGATGAACCGCAAACAATTCAATACTCAACATTGCCAAAGGCAATCTTCAACATTTAAAAAGATATGCGCCAATTCTAGGGCTTTCCTCTGAAGTTCAAATCTTTGCGCTGAACAAAAATCTTAAAAATGTGTACAGCAACGAAGATTTAGAACGCTTTTATTGCAAGTACCAAACAGAGGTTTTACCTCATGATCAATCCCTTCAGTCATTTTGTCTAAACAATAATGTGCTTACTCACAGCACGCAACAACTCATTTCATTTTGGAAGTGATTTTAGGTGCTCAAATGGCAGCTATAGTATCATTAGCACGGTGAAACTTCATGGCAGTTCAGTTTGGAGCTACCTTGGTGATTTTTCACAAAATCTTTGAGGACTGTAGGGATTATCCTTCACTCCTACCCTCTTGTATCGGACTAGAGTAGTCCACAATGTAATTTACAATCGAATTCTTAACAAAGTCAATAAAGGTTGGCACTGAAAAGTGCCTGCTCTTTTGGGGATGCCCTAAATTGACTGCTTACATATACAATTATCCCTAAACGGATTTTGAACAAACAAGAACCTTGAATTTTTTAAACTATGTAGCAAGGTATAGCAATATAAAATCTTAAAATTTTAGCAAATATGGTTAACATTGGAATTATTGGATGTGGCTTCGTAGGTGGAGCCCTAAAGGATTGGTTGGAGCACAACAATCCAGAGTGTAAACTTTTCATCAGCGATCCTCCTAAGGGATACAATGATGATTTAAGCAACATCGATATCGCATTCTTGCAGATTCATGTGCCTACTGAAGATGATGGCACACAGGACTTGACTCTTATGAAGGAGCTTATCTCTAATCTGCCTGATGTTCCAGTATTCGTAAGAACAACAATTCTTCCGGGTACCAGTGAAATGCTCTCTCGTGAGACAAAGCATCAAGTATGCTATATGCCAGAGTTCTTGACAGAGCGTACCTTCATCGAGGACTTCAAGAAGCAGACTATGGTATTTACTGGTGCACATGAATTGCTTACAAAGATTTTCGTAGGCAAGAAGTTTACCGTTATGACTCCATTGGAGGCAGAACTTACTAAGTACATGCACAATGTATTCGGTGCCTATAAGGTGACTTACTTCAATGCTTGTCGTGAGTATTGCGAGCAGATGGGTGCTGATTGGCGTAAGGTTCATACAGGTATGCTTCTCTCTGGTTATATCAATGACACACACACTTATGTACCTGGACCTGATGGTAAGTTCGGTTATGGTGGCAAGTGCTTTCCTAAGGATGTCAATGCATTCGCTAAGATGACAGAAGGCACACCTCTTGGTGTTCTTCTTGAGCACCTCCATGAGCTAAATGTGCATTTTCGTGGAGTAGAGGAGCATATCTAATCATGTGTTAATAAATGGCCAAGCGAGTGTAAAGGTAAATCTTATAAAAGATTAGGGTTCAATACCCTCGCTCGCTACAAATAATTAAATAACAGTAAATATGAAGGATAAGACAAAATTAATATCTTCAAAAGATGATTTGCGTGAATATCTTGAAGCTGATAGGAAAGCATTAGGATTGAACAACAAACGCCCTAAACTAAGTCAATTCGTTTATCGTTTTGAATATAGTTTAAGGCATTTAGAGTACCAAACAAATGTTAATAGCCATTCTCCTTTTCATAAGTTCATGAGGATGTATTGGAAGCTACGGAATTTTGTTGATTCTATTATATGTGGTTTTGAGATACCTACTAATGTCTTTGGCAAAGGGTTGTCTATAGCACATAAAGGAACTATTGTTGTAAATGCGAATGCTCAGGTGGGCGAAAACTGCCGTCTCCATACATGCGTAAATATTGGCACAGCTCCTGGCGCTGGTGGCTTAGCTCCTATTATTGGAAATAATGTGTACATAGCACCAGGTGCAAAGATTTTGGGGGTATAAAAAATAGGTGATAATGTTATGATTGGAGCTAATTCGTGTGTTGGCAAGAATTTTCCAAATGATGTTTGTATTGCAGGAGCTCCTGTAAGAATAATAAAAATATAGGTAGGAAAGAAATTGAAGAAATCAATAAACAGAGAGAATACCAAGATAATAATAAAAATTGATTTTGGTACAGTCTGAATTTGAATACAAAAAGTATTTACTAATTATTAAATTATTCGATATGAAACTTATTAAAAGTATAATAGCTAAAAATATTAATTCGTTAAAGTTTTTTATTGTTACTAGTTCAAATGAACAGTATTGTAAGTATTTAAGGAAGCATGGAGTATCTATATCGGGGGGGGTAATATTTAGATATCCTCATCACACAACTATTGATGTTTCGAGACCTGGTTTAATATCTATAGGTGAAAATGTAGACATTAATGATAATTTCACTATTATGACTCATGATTTTGGCACATTTGTATTTCGAAATTTATATCATGATTTTGTACCAAGTAGTGGAAAGGTATCTATTGGAAATAATGTTTATATAGGCAGAGATGTTACAATTCTTAAAGGTGTTAGCATAGGCGATAATTGTATAATTGGGCTTGGATCAATAGTTACAAAAGATATTCCAGATAATTCTGTAGTATGTGGTGTTCCTGCAAAAGTTGTATGTAGTATAGATGAATATTATTCTAAACGCAAAGAAAAATCAATAAAAGAATGTATAGACTATTATAAAGCATTAACTAAGCATTTAGGTCGGACTCCTATTCTAACTGATTTTACGGAGGAATGGGCCTTGTTTTTTAGAAAAGAAGATTTTAATATACATCCAGAGATGCACAGCATTATTGATTGGCGAATTAAAGATCACGAAAAAGATTTTTGGAAAAATCATAAGCCTTATTTTAATGGATTTGATGATTTCTCTCAATATATGGAGTTGCGCCAATAGTATGCCTAAACTTCTCTTGTGTTTCAAACTCAACTTAGAATGAATCAAATCAATCGAGTATTAGTAAATACTATTGCTCAGTACATCAGAATAATATGTGTCATTGTAATTACCCTTTATTCTACACGTGTTGTTTTAAGAGAATTGGGGAGTGATGATTATGGGCTATATAGTTTGATTGGTAGTGTTTTAGCATTCCTTTCATTTTTGAATACCACAATAATTAAATCTACCCAAAGATACCTATCATTTTATATGGGGAGAGATGATTTAAGGTATCAAAAAGTAGTTCTTTTTAATTCTGTATTGCTCAATTTTGCCTTATCAATAATTACCTGCTTAGTAATTGTAGCTTTAATGCCATGTATTGTAGATGGTTTGCTGAATATAGACCCCAATAAACTATATGTAGCAAGAAATCTTTATCTGTTTATGTGTATTAGTGTATTCTTTACCATAAACGTATCACCATTTAGCGCAGTATTCGTAGCACACGAAAATATTGTGTTTTCTTCATTTGCTTACATTGCGATTTCCATATTACGATTGTTAGCAGCAGTCCTCTTATACTATATTCCAGAACAAAAACTTTTATGGTATGGATTTTTTATGGCGTTGATAAGCCTTTTTGAATTTATGCTTTATTATGTTGTTTCTAAGATAAAATATATAGAGTGTAAAGGACTTATGAATTTAAGACTTGCAGATCGTAGCTTATTAAAATCTATTGTTTCTTTTTCTTTTTGGAACCTGTATGGTACATTGTGTATCATGGGACGCAATCAAGGATATGCATTTGTCATCAATCAATTTATGTCTATAACAGCAAATGCAGCTTATGGTATAGCAAACCAAGTTTCTGGACAAATTACCAACTTTGTATATTCGTTATCCAATGCTATTAGCCCCATTATTACCAAGTCACAAGGTGCAGATGATACAAAGAAGATGGCTTTATTGTCGATAGAGTCATCTAAATTTTCAATCTTGATGTTTTCGCTGATAGCAATTCCCATCATATTTGAAATCGATTTTATCTTAAAAATTTGGTTGGGATCTTATCCTCAATATACATCTATATTTATTATATCATTGATAATCGCATGTATTTGTGATTGCTATTCTGTAGGATTAAGAACAGGAATCCAAGCTGTAGGAAAAATTAGAGCATATTCATTGTGGGTTTACACCATTAAGATTGTGTCAATACCATTGTCTATTATCTTACTAATCTATGGATTTGACAAGACTTATATTTTCATGCCATATATAGTTACAGAATTGATAGGGACTATTATAACAATTTACTTTTTCTGTAGATACTCGAAATTAGTTCTTCATAATGTAGCATTCGAAGCATTTAAAACCATAAGTGTTCCTTTTTTAGCTACAATAGGCGTAAGCTATTTGATACATTCCTATATGCCAGAGGGATTTTGTAGATTTTTTGTGACAATGTTTGTAACCATGTTGTTGACTACGATTATAGCCTATTTCTTTTCTCTTAATTTGAAAGAGAAAATGTTTATAAAAGAACTCATAACAAAAATTAAGAATAAAAGATGATAAAGATAAAAAAGTGTGTACCATCAGTCTTGTTGCTTTTATACACAAGTACTCTATATATGACATACTTCACTGACGATGTAGTGTCTTTTCAGTTGGTTGTATATGTCTTAATATTAATAGGTTATTTTTTTGTACAGAAAGTTCCCATAAGCAAGACAAAGCATGTGTATGTTATCTATTGCACTTTAACTGCTCTATACTTAATAAGGGCATTTATAGATATTGAACTATTGGGCATTAAACAAGAATTGTATGGAAATGATTTTACCGTCTACTTTTTCATGTTAAATGGTATAGTTCTTCCAGCAATAATGATACCAAGAATAAAATATGCACAATCATATTTATGGTCTTTTTTAATATTAGGGTTATTACTAAGTTATTCGTTGTACATAACTTATTCTAATTTTATTCATGGTGTTGCTTTTATGTCTCAAGATCACAGAATAATGGCAAATGAACATTTAAGTGTAATTCAATTTGGTCATTTAGGATTAACTGCTGTTATTCTTGGTATTTATTTTATAGCTAAAAGCAACAAGAACAAATTATTCCTAATATTGTCTGCAAGTCTTGTATTTTTAGGCATCATGTCTATGTTTTTAGCTGGTACAAGAAGTGCAATGATAGCAGCATTTGCTATTGCAGCAATATATTTGATAGCTAATGCAAAGGTTAAGACTTTGGCTCTTGTCATTTTGTTATTTATTCCATTTTATTTATATTCAGACTATATATTGTCATTCTTTGACAATTTAGGTATAAATTCAGCAAATAGAATCTTCAAACTATTTGAAGAAGGTGGTGATCAATCCTCTGGTAGGTCTTTGATTTGGGATAAAGCTTTTTCTGATTTGACAGATAATTTTTTATGGGGTGTTTCGTGTTTCTTTAAATTCAGAGATTGGACTTACGTTCATAATTCTATTATTGAATTGACTTATGCTTTGGGCATCTTTGGAGGTCTTGCTTTTATCTATATAAATTACAAAGCATTGAAGATTTGTTTGAAAGAGTTGAAAGGAAAGAATATCGACAATAAGTGTTTTGCTTTCCTATATATCCAATATTTCATATATAGCTTATTCTCTGAATCCGTTTTGCGATTGTCTCTATATTGGGTTTTCCTTGCCATAATTATAAGTTTTAGTACTCAACATAAAAATGAAAAATTAGAATGCAAACAGTATCAGTAATCATTCCAACTTATAAGAACAGAGGTGGATTAATAGGTAGTGTTAAATCAGCGTTATCTCAAGATTATGATGGCCTTATTGAGGTTATTGTAGTTGATGATAATGATCCTCAAAGCACATTCCGTAAACACACCGAGGAGTTGATGAATCAGTATAAAGATAATGATAAAGTTAAATATATCAGGCATGAAGTAAACAAAAATGGTGCAGCTGCACGCAACACTGGACTTCGGGCTGCAAAAGGCGATTTGATAGCCTTCCTCGATGATGACGACTTGTTTCTTCAAGGGAAATTGACAAAGCAAGTGGCATATTTATGTAAACACCCAGAATTTGATGCTGTTTATTGTCATGCTCGCAGAGGAAATCATATTGCATCAACGACTGTCATTGAAGGTGATGGTAGTCGCGATATCCTTTTACTTCAATCGAATTTCTTTACACCTTCACTTATGTTCCGACGTGAGTCTCTTGAAGCAATATATGGTTTTGATGAATCGTTCCGTCGTCATCAGGACTATGAATTACTACTTCGATTCTTTGCTGCTGGGTACAAGATTGGATGTGTACCAGAAGTTTTGATAGAAATTGGGCTGAACCAAGGTGAAAATATACCTACTGGAGAAAAGGTAAACCAATTGAAATCTTATTTCTTTGAAAAATTTCGGTCATTCATTGATAAAGAAAATAAAAGGACTCCGGGATTTGCCAACAAAGTGTATGCAAAACATTATGCTGGTGTGTTTTTGAATCATCTAAGGCATAAGCATTTTCTTTATGCCATGCAGACTTTTATAAAATACTTTTTTAAGTCTCCTTCAACTTTTATTCATGTGGTGGGGAAAAGTGCAATTGAACATATTAATGGAAATGCCTAAATATTAATGATTATGACTTTCAATTTATTAATATCTTGCATGCATCAAAAAGATGCAAGCATAATAGAACGAAGCAATGTCCAGTCGGATGTTGTAGTAGTGAACCAATGTGATAAAGACTCTGTAGAAGAATTTGACTTCGTCAATAAAAAAGGACGTAAGTGTCATGCCAAGTTTATCTGTACTACAGAGAGAGGTTTGTCAAAAAGTCGCAATATGGCAATTAGAAATGCCTGGGGCGACATTTGCCTAATATGTGATGATGACGAAACCATAGCTGATGATTGTGAAGAGAAAATATTAAGAGCATATTCTGAGAATCCAGATGCTGCTCTTATTGCATTTGCTCTTATTCGTAAAGATATTAACAAACCGTATCCTGAAGGGAAGAAGTCTTTAGGATTTAAGCAAATCCTAAAGACTTCTTCCCTTCAGGTTACGTTTTCACGTAACCTGATGGGAGACAATAATATATGGTTTGATGAAAAGATGGGATCTGGAACAGGAAATGGTGGTGGTGAAGAGAACATGTTTATGTTCTCTGTAAAGAGAAAAGGACTTAAAATGTTATATTATCCAGATTATATTGCTACAATCAATCCAAGTCCAAGTCAATGGTTTAATGGATATGACAGAAAGTATTTTGAAAATCTTGGTTGGACAGACAGAAGACTTTTTGGTCCTTTGTTAGGTCTTGTTTATTTAGTTTATTGGCCTCTTTTCAGGCGTAAAGTGTATTCAAACGATGGTTTGTCTATTTGTCAGGCTTTGAAGTATTCTTTAAAAGGATATTTTTCTAAAAAATAATCATATTCATACATTCGATGAACAAGATATTATTAACAACCCTTTTTTCTGGTTATAATTACGGGTCGTCATTGCAGACGTTTGCAACAAAATCCATAATAGAAGAGTTGGGGTGTGAGTGTGAATTAGTAGCAAGAAAAAGCATAGTTAAAGGACGTGATATAAGATTGGGAAAATTATTCACGATACTATGGAGAACGTTGCTTACTGTTGACACAAAAACACTAAAAGCATACAAAAGCTCATATCAGAAAACCTTGATAGGTGATTCAGTAAAAAGGTTCACTGAATTTGAAGAAAAATATCTACAACCGAAGAGAATGGGATGGTCGGAGTTGCAAAAGGAGGCAAAGGATTCCGTCGCTTGTGTTGCAGGAAGTGACCAACTGTGGGATCCTACAACGCTTTATGTCGACCCTATGTATTATCTTAGATTTGCTCCAAAAGATAAACGTATATCATTTGCCACAAGTATGGGACATGACTTTGTGGCAAAATATAACGAGAAGAAGCTAAGGAAGTGGATTTCAGAGGTAAAACATCTTTCTGTTAGAGAGGACAGTGGAGTAAAGTTAATAAAGGAACTGTGTGGTAGAGATGCTCTACATCTTCTTGATCCAACACTGCTGCTGAATGGAGAGACATGGAGAAAAAAGCTTGAAATACAGAAACAAAAGAATAAATACATATTAGCATATTTTCTTGATGCTCCATCTCAACAAGCAAAGTGTTGTATAAACAATCTCAAAAAGAAATATCAATGTGACGTTATTGCCATTCCTTATGAACATGAGAATATGAGTTATGCCACAAAAGTAGTGTCTACGGGTCCACTTGAGTTTCTTAGTTTGGTAGATAATGCTGTGGCTGTTGTTACCGACTCTTTTCATGGTACAGCCTTTTCAATAAACTTGCATACTCCTTTCTTTGTATTTGATAGAAATTATGGTACTGCACATTCGCAAAGTAGCCGTGTGATTTCTTTGTTGAAGAAAGTAGGGCTGATAGAGAGATATGAGCCAAGTGAAGAAGCAAATACAGAGATAAACTTAGACTTTACACATTCTGATGAGATACTAACTGCTGAAAGGGAAATAGCAAAGAGGTATTTACAAGAGTCTGTAATGTCTTGTCGTAAAAAATGATGGAATAAAAAATAGAACCATTATGATGAAAAAGGTTTTCGAAAAACAAAGAGTAACAGATTTTGAAAGCAAAGAATGTTCAGGTTGTGGGTTATGCGAAAATGTATGCCCTAAAGGATGCATAACGATGTCTGAGGATTCTCTTGGATATAAAAGACCTCTTATAGACAATTCTAATTGCATTGATTGTGGGCTTTGCTCAAAACAATGTGTTATAGTGCATCCGACAGAAACGATAACTCCAATGACAACTTCTGCTGCTGTTCGTTCGGATAAGGACAAAATAAAATTGTCGTCGTCTGGTGGGGTATTTGCAGCTATAGCAGAGCATCTTATTTCTAAAGGATGGATGGTTGCAGGTTGTATTATCGATGCTGACCTTAACCCTCGTCATATTCTTACAGACGATGTCAAAAAGTTGCGTAGAATGTATGGTTCAAAATATGTTCAGAGTGATACAAATGGCATCTATAAATCAGTAAAAGATGCTATAAAGTCAGGAAAGAAAGTTCTCTTTTCTGGAACTCCTTGCCAAGTGGCTGCTGTTAAAAGATATACAAAGAGTAATAAGAATCTGCTAACAATTGAGGTAATCTGTCATGGTGTTCCTAATGTTAAGATGTTTCACTCCTCGTTGGAACTATACAAAAAAGCCTCGATAAAGGATTTCTTATTTAGGGATAAAGGCCAGGGATGGACTTTCAACAATTTGATAGTCTATAAAAACGGTAGTGTAAAGAAGATCAATCATCGTTTGTCTTCGTATATGACTTATTTCCTCGAGGGTGAGACTTATAGAGATTCCTGCTATGAATGTCCTTATGCAAAACCTGAACGTGGTGCAGATATTACTATTGGTGACTTTTGGGGCATAGTAGGAAGAAGGGCTGATTTAAAAGAAAAAATAGATATAGAGAAAGGTGTATCCTGTCTTTTAGTCAATTCGGAAAGAGGAAAAAAAGTTGTTGAATCTTGTGGTATAAAGCAATATACTGTATCGTATGAAGACATAAAAGACGGTAATGAGCCACTGAATCATCCGTCAAGGCATACTGATAAACGTAGTGTTATCCTTTCTGAATGGAGGAAGAGAATGAATTGGGCGGAAGTTAATCAGTATTGGAAGAAACACGATTTCAAAATGTCATACTTGATTTGGAGTTCCATTCCAGTGAGTTTACAGCATAAAATCAGATTATTATTAGGAAAACGTTGATATATGAATTATAAAGTTGCAGTAGTTATCCCTACCTTAAATGAGGAGAAGTTTATAGCTCGTTGTCTTGATTCCGTTATTAGCCAGTCATATCCGTTTGAAGACATGGATGTGATGGTGGTTGATGGTGGAAGTAAGGATAGAACAAAGGATATAGTAGAGGAATATAAACGAAAATATCAGAATATACGATTCCTCAATAATCCAGGTAGAATACAATCTATAGCTTTTAATATAGGTGTGAAGTCATCTGATGCTCCTTATATAGTGCGTTTGGATGCCCATGCATTATATAATAAAGATTATATAGAAAAGTGTATTAAAGGATTGGAAGCAGATAATGCAAGAGGTAATGTGGGGGGGCGTTGTATAATTCTTCCTTTTAACGAAAGTTTATGGGCAAAGACTAATGCCATTTTGAACTATTCTCGCTTTGGTATTGGTGGTTCGGCTTTTAGGGTTGGAATGAAACCTGATTATGTTGATTCTGTTCCGTTTGGCGCTTTCCCTCGTTATGTGTTTGATAATGTAGGAGGTATGCGTGAAGATTTACCTCGTGCAGAAGATAATGAATATAATTCACGTATTCGCAAAGCAGGATATAAAGTGTACTTTGACCCTGAGATTGTGAGTTCATATTATGCTCGTCCCACTTTACGCACTTCATGTAAGCAGATGTATGCTAACGGAGAATCTATAGGTCATTTGTTTTATGTAGACAGAGAATCAATAGGTTTACGTCATCTTGTGCCTCTATTGTTTGTGGCAGGTATTATATGTGGTGTGTTCTTGTCATTCGTATGGCTGCCTTTCTTCTTTGCATTATTAGCTGGTTTGTGCTTGTATTTTACATGTGACTTATTGGCTTCTGTAATGGCTGCCAAAGAACATGGTTGGAAATATCTGCTACCATTGTTCATAATGTTTTTCTGTGTACATATCTCGTATGGATGGGGAACGATAGTGGGAATGTTTACTGGTAGAAAACTAAAAAAATATGAGCAATAAAATCACTATTGATAAAACGGCTTCTACATTGTTGCAACTGTTGCGTATTGCCATAAACAGACGTGCATGTGCTATTACGGATAATGTGGATTGGCTGAGTGTAAAGAGGCTTGCACAGGAGCAAGGGGTGCGAGGATTAGCTTATGAGGCTTTGGAATTGTTGAAGCAGGAGAATGCTGAGTGTGCTTATTTTCCTGACCGAATGACGTTGGTACAATGGTATGCACAGACTGCTCTTGTGGAGAAGATGATTGCACAACATGTGAATTTGGTAAAGGATGTTGTGGGGCTTTGGAAGCAGCATGGTGTTAAGACGATTGTTTTTAAGGGATTGGCTCATAGCCGTTATTATCCTAAACCTGAGCATAGAGAATTTGGTGACTTTGACTGTTACTTGATTGATGCGCATGGTTGTTGTGCTTATAGGCAGGGCAATGAGGTGGCTCGAAAAAATGGTCTGATGGTGGATGATGGTTGGTATAAGCATTCGCATATTGCTTATAAGAAACTAACTGTAGAGAATCATCAGTTCTTTACTTCTGCTCGTCGTGGGGGTACGGATAAGGCTTTGCATCAATATATGGTGGAGGCGATAGGTGATGGAAGTAAGCTTGAAAGACTGGATGGTACGGATATTTATGTTTTGCCCATAGAGGCGGAGGGCTTGTTTATGCTTTATCATTCGTTGACGCACTTTTTAGTGGAGGGGATTAATTTGCGACACTTTGTGGATTGGGCTTGTTGGATAAAGGCGAATCAGGACAAAGTGGAATGGAGTGAGTTTTATTTGTTGTGTAAAAGGTTCAGACTGGATGGTTTTGTGGATGTGTTGAATTCTATTGCGGTGAAATATTTGGGCGTAGTGTTGCATGACAAAACTATTTTTACTGACAGTGAGTTTGCTGAGCGAACTATTATGAGTGCTTTGTATGACGATTCTTCTATTTATAATCGTGGTAAAGGAGAATGGTATGAGCGTTTGCATGTGATTGGTAACGCTTTTAAATATTCATGGAAATTCAGGGATGTGGCACACTATAGTAAGATTGGGTATGTGTGGCAGTTTGTGTATGGATTTTTGAGAAGAAAGGAATAAATTATTTTTGATATGCTGTATGGGTTATGATGCTCATACGGCAGCATTTTGTATTCTATTTATTCAACCTGTTTTATGGTGCAAGTTTTTCTTCGAAAAGTAGGATTGCTTCGCAATATACGACTTGCGATATGCATGTCCTGTGAAAACGGCTATTCGCCTAGTTGCAATCTCACCCATAACAGGATGACCCGTTTGATGATGACGTAACATATAACCAGGCATGAGAAGATAAACAAGTTCCCTTCACATACCTGGCTACCTTATCTCACCCCTAACGGGGTAGGGTGTTCAAAATTCATGATTTTTTTCTGCTCTATTTTGAGGCTATTCTACCATCATATTCTGCAATAATATGCACGGGCTGAATTATCGTGCAGGCGTGCATTATTGGTTGCAAAACCATGCAGAAAAAACGTGGTTTGTAAAATACTGAAAATCAGTTATATAGATTGCAAGAATAAAATTTTCCAAACAAATAATTCGCTGATTTTTGGTTTTTCCCAAACATATAATTTAATCAATTAATATTTATATCATATTATGACAATGAAATTGCGTAATGTGCCTTTCTCTCCGCCTGATATGACGGAGGCTGAGGCTAACGAGGTGCGCGATGCTATAATGTCTGGTTGGATTACAACTGGACCGCGTACTAAGAAGTTGGAAAAGGAGGTGGCTGAGTTCGTGGGTGCGGACAAGGCTGTGTGCTTGAACTCGCAAACGGCTTGTGGCGAAATGGCTTTGCGCTTGTTGGGTGTGGGTGAAGGTGACGAGGTGATTGTGCCTGCTTATACTTACACAGCAAGTGCTTCGATTGTGGAACACGTGGGTGCCAAGCTGGTGTTTGTGGATGTGCAGAAGGATTGCCTTGAGATGGACTATGAGGCTGTGGAGAAGGCTATCACTCCTAATACTAAGGCGATTATTCCTGTTGACTTGGCTGGTATTCCTTGCGACTACGACAGACTGTATAGTATCGTGGAAGGCAAGAAGGAGATGTTTACTCCTAAGACTGACTTACAGAAAAAGCTTGGCCGTATTGCCATTTGCTGCGATGCTGCCCATGCCTTTGGTGCATCACGTAAGGGAAAGATGGTGGGAGCTATTGCCGACTTCTCGTCTTTCTCGTTCCATGCTGTGAAGAACTTCACTACAGCTGAGGGTGGTGCATTGTCATGGAATCTGCCTTTCGGTAATGAGAAGGTGGTGAAGGAACTTGACAAGAACGTGGATAATACGTTTAGTGGTGTGCCTGAGATTGAGGGGGAGACTTGGAACGAGAATCTCTACCGCAAGGCACAGCTTCTGAGTCTGCATGGTCAGAACAAAGATGCATTAGCTAAGACTAAACTCGGTGCTTGGGAGTATGACATCATTGGCACTTGGTATAAATGTAACATGACGGATGTGGTGGCAGCTATCGGACTGGTGCAGATGCAGCGCTATAAAGGTATGTTGGAGCGTAGACGCAAGATGATTGCGCGTTATGATGAGGCCTTGAAACCTTTGAACGTGGCTGTGCTGAATCATTATGATGAGGAGCATGTGTCGTCGGGTCACTTGTATTTGGTGCGTCTGTTGGGTAGAACACGCGAAGAGACAAACAAGGTGATCGAGAAGATGGCGGAACGTGGTATTGCTACGAATGTTCACTACAAGCCGCTGCCTATGATGACTGCCTATAAGAAGTTGGGATTTGACATCAAGGATTTTCCGAATGCATTCCACATGTTTGAGAATGAGATTACTCTACCTTTGAACACGAAGATGACGGATGAGGACTTGGAATATGTGATTGAGAATTTTGTTGAAATAGTATCTAATGGGGTTGCATAAACCTTGATTTCTTGGGTTCTAATTTTCTGATAACTGATTGGTTGGTTATTGGTTGGTTAGAACTACCTTTTTAATTTATTTTTTTTGTTAAGGGCTTGGAGATGAAAATAGTGTTTTTTTCTTCAAGCCTTTTTATTCTGTTTTTTATGAAGAGATTGTTTGATATTGTTGCTTCGGGCTGTGGATTGATTGTTTTAAGTCCGCTGTTTTTGATTCTTGCTATTTGGATTAAATTTGATTCTAAAGGTCCCGTGTTTTATAGACAGGTGCGTGTGGGACGTGGAAACAAAGATTTCCGAATATTCAAGTTTCGTTCTATGCGTGTAGGAGCAGACAAGGGGTCGTTAGTGACCATTGGTGGCCGTGATCCTCGTGTGACACGTTCTGGATATTATATCCGTAAATATAAGTTTGATGAACTTCCCCAACTTATTAACGTGTTTATTGGGGATATGAGTTTAGTGGGGCCTCGTCCTGAGGTGCGTCATTATGTGAATTATTGGACTCCTGAACAGCTGCATGTGTTGGATGTTCGTCCTGGTATTACTGACCCTGCAAGTATTAAGTTTAGAAATGAGAATGAGTTGATGGAAAAGGCGGAGGATCCTGAGGATTATTATATTCATGTGATTATGCAGGAGAAAATAAAACTGTACTTGGAGTATGTGAAGAACAGTTCATTCTGGTATGACATCAAACTTATCTTTGAGACATTCAAGGTTATTGTCACTGAACGATGAGAAGATTAATGTATGCCATTTGGCAATTCTGCAAATATTTATTTGTGCCAAGAAAGACACATCACCTATCAAATGATTAATGACTATGAAAATTGATAAGGACTTTTTAGGCAAGCTATTTGAGCAAGCCACTATGAACCCGAGATTGCGTCAGGGTTTCGATTTGCGTACATCACCAGCAGACAACAGCCAGCATATGCTGAATGCATTGCTTCCTGGTACAGTTGTTCCTATTCACAGGCATCCCAGCACAGAGAATGTAATTCTCTTATGTGGAAAACTTGTAGAGGTCATCTATGAGGAGGTTAATCCGTTTTTGTCACCTTTGAAAGAAGAAGATACTTCGACATTTGACAGAGGTATGGATTCAATGAATGTAACTAATGGAAGACGCTTCCAAGAAGTTGAACGCATACATCTTGATCCGACTGTTAGCAACTATGGCTGCGTTATCCCCAAAGGTGCATGGCATACTGTTGAAGTATTGGAACCGTCTGTCATTTATGAAGCAAAGGATGGAAAGTATGGTGAAGATGGCAGTGAGACGTTTGATGCTTTCAAGGCTAAAGAGACAAAAGACAATACGGCTTCTACATAGACACAAAAATAACGAAATACGTATGGCAAATGTATGACAGAGACTTCTGGGCACACGCTGCAAGACATCAAATGCAATCAGTCTAACAAGTATCCTACAGCCGTGCACATGGTAAAGTCGTAGAAGAAGTACTATCCTTATAGGGTCCACGCCTGCTACGTGTGAAGATTTTGACAAGGTTTGTATTGAACCGAACATGTGGAATAATGTCAAAAAGGAAGTTATGACACTTGCTCCATTACTTGAAGTCTTTATGAAGCCGAGAAAGGGAAAGCGGCAGAAAGCTCAATATATCCTCATGAACGACTTGGAAAGCCGCATTACAAAGTGGACGACGAGTGCAACAAAGGCAAACAATGGCATCTGAAGTTGCAGAATGTATGGGGAAAGAATCCACGAGAAATGAAAGAGATACCCTCGACATGTTTGCCGAGGAGATACTGATATGAAGGATATTCAGCTGTACGACTATCAAAAAGATATGTGCGAACGGATTGAAGCGGCTTTTCGGTTGCATCAATCCGTGATGGTGCAGATGCCGACAGGTACAGGAAAGACCGTTCTTATTTCGGAAGTAGTGAAGAGAGAAGAACGAAGAGTGAACAATCCATGTGTATGGATTGTGGTGCACCGCAAAGAATTGGTTGAGCAGATAAAGGAGACGCTTGAAACCATGATGAGCTGCCCCTACTCTACCCTTGATACTACCTCTCCCCTTTTATCGCACAATTCCCATATTAAGGTAATGTCAATACAATGGCTGTCAAAACACTATCGGGATATGAAGGAACATCCCTCATTGATTGTAATTGACGAGGCACATCACGCCCTGGCAAAGACCTATGCCGAGATGATGAATGCATATCCTGAATCGAAAAAGTTGGGACTGACTGCCACGCCTTGCCGACTGACCAAACGAGGGTTTACTGATTTATTTGACGTACTGTTGCAGTCATGGTCGGCAAATAAATTCATTGCCAATGGGTGGCTGTCACTGTATGACTATATGTCCATCAAAGAGGACAGCGAAGATTGGCGCATGGTAAACACACTTAAAAAACGAGGTGCCGACGGAGACTTCTCACTGAAAGAGATGAACGAAAAACTAAATGTGCGACCAAGCATCGAGAGACTTTGCGATACGGTGATGAGATATGCAGCAAACAAGAAAGGCATTACTTATGCCATAGACATTGCCCACGCAGAGCATATAGCGGAAGCGTACAGACAGCATGGCATAAATGCTGTAGCTATAAGCAGCAAAACGCCGTTTACAGAAAGAAATACAATCATTGAAAGATTTAAGGGAACGATTGTAGGGGATTGTAATGATAAGCCTTACCGTACATCTTTGAATCAAACCAACGACATACAAGTATTAGTGAATGTCGATTTGTTCGGTGAGGGCTTTGACTGTCCCGATGTTGAGTTTATTCAGTTGGCAAGGCCCACACTGTCTTTGGCGAAATACCTTCAGCAAGTAGGACGTGGCATGCGTGTGTTTGAGGGTAAAAAGTATTGTCTGATATTGGATAATGTCGGGCTGTACCGCTTGTTTGGTCTGCCGTCAGATGACAGAGATTGGCAAGCCATGTTTGAGGGACGTGTTGCAGGGAAAGGCATTCTAACCAATGACGTGGGAAGACCGTACAACATAGGCTATTCCATTTGTAACGAAAAAGATGCAATCACTTCTGACGCACAAACAGAGCTAATTACCGTGATGACGCATGAAGGGCAACGTATGGACTTGGAGGAAGCATACGGCTACAAGGTGGTCAGCAACAAAAATGGGCTGTCAGGTGTTGTGGATAAGGACGGCAGGGAAGTGCTACCCTATGAATACAATAAGGTAGAAATGAAAGCATACGGAATTGCAAAACTGTATTCTCGACGAAAGATAGACAGAGAACGTCCTTGGATAGACTTGCGCAATGGAATACGGTACTTCAAGCAACCAAGGATCGAGAAGCATGGTTTTCTGGAGTTCACCACTACAGACGGGGTGCGCCTCTACCCAAGAGTAAAAACACGGCAAATGGACGAAAGCTGTTTTGTGTTGCAGAATACGTTGAACTATGGCACAGACGAAGGGCTGCGATTCCGCAATTTCTTTGTGCAGCCATCAGAGCCTGACAAGCTATACATATTCAAAGAGAAAATAGGAGATCTTTCGATATGGGAAGACGAGCAAGGAGGTTTGGCATGGCGCAAGTCTTTGGATATCATGTTACACCCTATGACCGCAGAAGAATTAACGGAAATGAAGAATGTATGGGAGAAAGAAATCAAGCAGTTTGAAGAGGAGAAGAAACTATATCTGAGGTTATTCAGGCCCCAAATAAGAATAGACGACATTGATGGCAAGACACGATTGGAAGATTATAAGGAGCCTGCCAATCTGAGAATCACCAGCGTCACGAAGAACAATTATCAAGTATACTATCGAAAACATTGGTTGGATAAATGGGAATCATTAGGCAGTTACACCAAGATATTTCCCCAGGCATACGGCATAAGAGTTGTGCAAAACAGAGTTGGCAAATACCTTGTACGTACAAAACTGTACGAACCAATGGAAAAGCCAGAACAAATGTATGAGTTTGCGGAGCTGCAGGACAACGCCCTGCTGCATTTTACAGAGCAAGGCAAGGAATACTGGGTATATTTGGAGAA
>OIYH01000935.1_pt1 | contig 18475 bp, 21 predicted proteins | sample 1587911 | NCBI WGS metagenome assembly OIYH01 (sample SAMN03283252) | human gut metagenome | biome: human-associated habitat; material: feces | host: Homo sapiens | place: USA | collected 2013
CTCTTTTCTTATCGGTTTTTCTTGGCCAGCTCCATGAGTTCCGGGTACTTGGACTTGATGTAGCTGTAGCTGCCCCGACCGTGGGGCAGCAGGCAGTCGGAGCAGTCCTTGACGCCGTTTTCCAGGTACCTGAAGTTGCCGCCGCACTTGCTGCCCAGGGTATACAGCGGGCAGTAGCAGAACAGGCAGTTGAAGTCCTCCGGGTGGCTGGTCTTGTGGCAGGGGAAGAACTCGCAGGCGGTGTGCTGGGTGAAGGAGTAAGCGCACTCCTCGGGCTTTTTGGTGTAGATATCGTCCATGTCAGTCCTCCACGGTGACCAGGCCGTCGTCACCCACGGTGACGGTCATGCCGGTCTGCACATATTGCAGGAACTCGTCGCCCAGGGAGTCCACCACGGGCATTTTGCTGTCGGTCCAGACATCGCCCAGAATGGCGCCGGAGGCGGCCAGGGAGTCGATGGGCAGGGAGAAGAGCATACAGGCGGGCTGCTTGCCGTGGGAGCAGACGGTAAAGAGCACCATGCCGCCGGTGGTGGAGCCGATGGTCTGGGGCAGGCAGAGGGCCTTGCCGATCATGGGCTTCCTGTAGATGTCGGGGTTATTCTGGTCGCCGCACTTGACCTGCTTGTCGCCGAACATCATGGCCATCTGGTAGCTGGCCAGGGTGTTGAAGCCGCCATGGCTGACCAGCGCTTCGGCGGTGCAGGTGCCGGGGACCACCACGCGGCCCTTGAACTGCTGCATATCAGCGTCCCTCCTTTCCGGTGAGGATATCCAGTATCTCCGCGTCGGTATAATACCGGGCGCTGGTGTAGGTGCGGAGCTTATTGGAGTTGGTGATGACCGCCTTCTTCTTGCAGAGGGGGTTGTTCATGTACATCAGCGGGCAGATGTAGCTGAGGATCACGCCCATGCTTTGCAGCTTGTAGCTCTCCACGGTGTCCTTGAAGGCGTCCAGCACCGCCGGGGCAGCGGTGAACACGGTGGGAACGGCCACCTGCAGGCGGTTCTGCGCCCGCAGGGCATCGGTGAGCTTCGCCGTCCACTCCTTCAGCTGCTCCAGCGTCAGGTGAGGACAGCCCACGAAGCACAGCTGCGGCGCAGCGGCAGGGTCCTTCCAGATGACGGGATAGCTGCGCTTCACGCGCTCCAGCTCGGCGTCATCGATGATGTAGGTCCGATAGCCCTCCCGCAGCAGAGCCTCGCCCTGCTGTTTTGCCTCGGGGGTCAGGTGCTCCACATGGTACAGGCCCACGGCGCCGTTGGAGGCGGTGGCCGCGCCGAAGTCCTTGAGGTAGGCGCGGTTCTCGTCGTTCAGTTCCGTGCCCAGCCACTCGTCCAGTCCCCGGACGTAGGGCACGTCCTCCATGACCTTCATGCCGATGGCGGAGCCGAGAAGCTGGGCCTCGGGCCGGCGGGTGCATTTGACCTCCACCAGCCAATGGGCCTTGCGGCCCTCGTCGGTAAGGAGGCCGAACTCCGGCACGAAGCCGGCGATGCTGCCCATGAGCTCCAGCATACCGCTGTTGCGGTTGCAGCGGGCGCCCAGGACGGAGTTGGCGTAGACCACGGCGGAGGACTCCGCCCAGCTGAGGATATCGCCCTGTTTTGGGGTGTTGCCCACCTGCGGCAGATAGCAGGTACAGGTATAGGCGTTATCGGCGGTGATGCCCAGCTTTTTCAGCTGCTGCTCATACCGGTCCTGCTGGGTGTACATGATCTTGCGGAAGACGATGTCCTCCAACAGACTGGTGGGGACGTGCTTATCCAGGGGCAGGGGGTCAGCGGTGAATTTCTGACCGCTGGTAAGGCCGGACTCGATAAGACGGTCGTACAGGTCGTAGACCGGCTTCATCACCGCCAGGCCGAAGGAGATGACGGTGTGGCCGTACTCACTGGTAACGGGGACCATACGCTGGGCGCCGAAGGTATCGCCGTACATGACCAGCGTCTTGACCACCTTGGCCATGGTCTCGCCCTGGGCGCCGTCCAGCAGCGCCTGCTGCTGGGGTGTCAACTGCATAAAACCACTTCCTTTGTTTCAGAATGGTGCTGCGCTGGCTCTATTGTACCAGTCCGCCGCGGGAAAGTCAACTTGACGAAGGGGACGCGGTGGGGTATACTGCAGGAGAAAGGACGGTGGCAATATGCGGAGCGTGCTGCTGTGGAAGGATATGGATCAGGTGGCGGAGCAGATGGACGCCGCCGTATTTCAATATGTGGGTGAATTGCAGACGGAGAGCTTTGAGGCCTTTGCCGACTTCGACCTGCTGGCCTTTGACTGGTACGATGTGCGGAAGGCGGGGAAAAGCGGCAAGGTGCTGGTATACATCGACCGGGAGGACCTGTTTTTCTTCTGCCGGAACGAGGCGGCACAGCAGTATGTGCAGGGTGCGGTGGACACGCTGACCGCAGGCGGGCCGCTGAATGACCAGCAGCTGCTGTACCGGTTTTTTGCGGGGCTGTTCAAGGGTGACATGGTGTATCTGGAAAAGCTGGAGGCCCAGATCAACGGCGGCGAGAGCGCCATACTGGAGGGCAAGGCCAAGGACGACGCGCCCCGGCGCATCGCCGCGTGGCGGCGGGAGCTGCTGCACCTGAAGCGGTACTATGAGCAGCTGGACGCCATCTTCGATGAGATGTGCGACAACGATAACGGGCTGATCGAAGCCAACATTCTGGCGCGGCTGGAGGTGCTGGGGCGGCGGACGGGCCGGTATCTGCAAAAGGTATGCGCGCTGCAGGAGCTGGTGGCCCAGCTGCGGGAGGCCTATCAGAGCCAGCTGGCCATCCAGCAGAACGACCTGATGCGGGTATTCACCATTGTGACGGTGCTGTTCCTGCCGCTGACGCTGATCACCGGCTGGTTTGGCATGAACTTTGTGAACATGCCGGAGCTGCAGTCGGAGTGGGGCTATCCCGTGATCATCGCCGCCAGCATACTGCTGGTGGCAGGACTGCTGTGGTTCTTCAGGCACAAGAAATGGCTGTAAAAAAAGCGCCCCTCAGGCCGCCTGTCCTGAGGGGTGCTTTTCATCTGTATACCACCGCTGCGGCGGAGAGAGCGGCCAGCAGCGGCAGCAGCGTCTGCCCGCGCTGCCGCAGGCGGCGGCGCAGGAGGTGCAAAGCGTTCAAGCTGCCAGGGTCTTGCCCATGGCACGCAGGGCATCCAGGGCGGTGTCATCCGGGGCCTCGCAGCAGATCACGCTGTCGCAGACCAGGTTCACGCCGGCATCGGCGCAGTCCTTTTCCCAGGAACGCATCCACTCGCCGTCGCCCCAGCCGTAGGAGCCGAACAGAGCCACGGCCTTGCCGCCCAGGCAGTTCTTGCAGGCGTCAAACATGGGCTGGAACTCCATCTCCTCCAGCACCTCGCTGCCCATGGCCGGGCAGCCGAAGGCAATGGCGGCATAGCCGTTCAGCTCGGCGGTGTTCACCTGGTCCACCGTCAGCAGCTTGGCATCCGCGCCGGCGGCGGTCATGCCCTCCAGCACGGCATTGGCCATGGCCTCGGTGTTACCGGTGCCGCTCCAATAGATCACAGCAGTCTTTTTCATTGTCGTTTCTCCTTTCGATCGTTACCCCGCCACAGCCAGCTGATCGATCGTCGCGCCGGCCTGCCAGAGCTTGCAGTATGTGTCCGTGCAGCGCTTGAACCGGGTGAAGAGCCGCCGGGCCCGGGCCTCGTCGCTGTACACCTTCCACAGCCCCGCGCACTTGTAGCTGCGGGCACGGTTGTCCACGAAGCCCTTGACGTCCTCAGGAGGGTAGCTGAGGAAGAGGCCGATCTCGTGGGGGAAGTCCGCACCCTGACGGAAGCGGCGGATCAGCGTGGCCACACAGCGGCCGCAGCTGCCGCCGTCATAGCCGGCCTCCGCCAGCAGGCGGCGGGCCAGATCGTCGCTGAGGTCGCGGCGGAGAGTGGCGGGGCGGTAGAGGTACAGCAGGGCGCTGCCCTCGGTAAAGCGGAGGGGCAGCAGGCACAGGCCCTTGGGCGAGAGGCGGCGGTTCAGCTGCCGCACCTCGTCCAGCAGTGCATCCCGGTCCGTGCAGGGACAGGGAAAGAGACTTCCGGTCTTGATACCGGCCAGAGTGGGGGCGCACTGGCGCACGACCATTTCTTCGGACATAGGGGTTCCTCCTTAACCGGCGTGTTTTTCCAGAATGCTCCGCAGGGCGGACAGAGAGCTGGTATGGCAGCGCTCGATACGGGTCGGCGTGCCCTTCAGCTCGCTGAGAGCGCTCTGCACCAGCTTATGGGACATGGTGGAGGTGAAGAAGATCATCAGGTCCGGGCTGCCCAGCTTGTTTTTCAGGCCGCCGGAGGGCTTGGTGAATACCTTGGCGGAGCATTTATAGGACTGACACAGGTCCTTGTAACGGCGCTCCATGCACTCGTTGCCGCCTAAGATCACGACGCTCATATCGCACTTCCTTTCTGTTCCGTGCCGCCGAATATTGCTCGACGGTATTTTTGCTCGTTTCTTCCGGATGATACGCGGTTAGCTTTTTCTAACTTTGGTTAGAGTAATTTAACTATTGGTTTTCAAAAAAGCGCCGGGGGAGGGCGCTTCTTTGACGGGTCACTTTCTGTGGAAGGAAAAGAGGCCCTTTTTCTCGTAGGGATGGGCGTCCACCGCCCTGACCTCGTAGCCGGTGGCGGCGATGGCGTCACGCAGCGCCTGCTGGTCCAGGGGCTGCTCCGAGAGGATCACCGTCTCGCCCTTGGTGTGGGAGGACGTGACCTTCTGGACGGAGAACTTGTTTCGGACGGTGTCGTTGATGTGGTTTTCGCACATACCGCAGGCCATGCCGTCCACCTTCAGGATCGTTTCTGTCATGGTGACATCTCCTTTTAGACGCAGGGGGAGGCACTGACGATGCCTCCCCCCTGCTCTATTCAGTGCTTGCAGCTCTGGCTGTGGCACTGGCCGTGCATGGCGCAGTGGGCGCAGCCGGCACCGCAGGAGGACTTTCCCGCCTTCTTCTGGCGCAGCAGGTAGCGGATGATGAGGATCACAACGACAAGTAAGGCGGCACTGATGAGGATCGTGCCCAGGTTTGCTGACAGCCATTGCAGCATGGAAGTTCACTCCTTTCTATGGGGTAAGAGGGTAATTACGGGGACAGTTTACTTCACGGACAGCTTGGTGGCTTCCTTATAGGGCTTGCACAGCATGTAGATAATGCCGGCCAGCAGGAGCACCGCCACGATGACGCCCAGGATGTTGGCATTGCCGGTGAACAGGCCGCCGAACTGGTTGATCATCAGCGCGATCACATAGGCGAACACGCACTGATAGCCGATGGCGAACCAGGTCCACTTGCGGCTGTTCATCTCACGCTTGATGGCGCCGATGGCAGCGAAGCAGGGAGCGCACAGCAGGTTGAACACCAGGAAGCTGTAAGCGGTGATACCGGTGAAAGCCGCGGCCATAGCGTCGTAGACGCTGCCGTCGCCGCCGCCGTACAGGACGCCCAGAGTGCCCACGATGTTCTCCTTGGCCACCAGGCCGGTGATGGAGGCGACGACCGCCTGCCAGTTGCCCCAGCCCAGAGGTGCGAAGATCCAGTCGATGGCGCCGCCGATGGCCGCCAGGATGGAGCAGTCGATCTGCTCGTCAGACAGCATCTGGAAGGTGCCATCCACCCAGCCGAAGTAGCTGGTGAACCAGACGAAGATGGTGGACAGCAGGATGATGGTGCCGGCCTTCTTGATGAAGGACCAGCCGCGCTCCCACATGGAGCGGAGGACGTTGCCCAGAGTGGGCCAGTGGTAAGCGGGCAGCTCCATAACGAAGGGAGCAGGCTCGCCGGAGAACATCTTGGTCTTCTTCAGCATGATGCCGGAGATCACGATGGCGGCCATACCGATGAAGTAAGCGGAGGTGGACACCCATGCGCTGCCGCCGAAGATGGCGCCGGCGATCATGGCGATGAAGGGCACCTTGGCACCGCAGGGGATGAACGTGGTGGTCATGATGGTCATGCGGCGGTCACGCTCATTCTCGATGGTACGGGAGGCCATAACACCGGGGATACCGCAGCCGGTACCGATCAGCATGGGGATGAAGGACTTACCGGACAGGCCGAACTTACGGAAGATACGGTCCAGAACGAAGGCGATACGGGCCATGTAGCCGCAGGCCTCCAGGAACGCCAGCAGCAGGAAGAGAACCAGCATCTGGGGCACAAAGCCCAGCACCGCGCCGACACCGGCGACGATACCGTCAAGGATCAGGCCGGACAGCCAGTCGGCAGCACCGGCGGACTCCAACGCGTTGCCCACCAGCACAGGAACACCGGGCACCCACACGCCGTAGTCGGCGGGGTCAGGCTCGTCGCCGATCTCGTCCAGCGTGGCCTTGGCTTTCTCATAGTCGGCCAGCGTCGCCGTCTCGGTGGTAACGGCCAGCGTCTCCTCGTCCTCCACGTCGTAGGTGAAGGTGCCGTCGGCGGCCAGAGCGCCGTTCTCCTCGATGTAGGCCTCGTAGCCGTCCACGACCAGAGAAGCCTCACCGTAGGCGTCGGCCACCTCGGTGTACTCGCCGGAGCCGATGCCGAACAGGTGCCAGCCGTCGCCGAACAGGCCGTCGTTCGCCCAGTCGGTAGCAGCGGAGCCAACGGTGACCATGGAGATGTAGTACACAAGGAACATCACCGCGGCGAAGATCGGCAGACCCAGCCACCGGTTGGTGACGACCCGGTCGATCTTATCGGAAGCGGACAGCTGACCGGCGTTCTTTTTCTTGTAGCAGGCCTTGATGATCTCGGCGATGTACACATAGCGCTCGTTGGTGATGATGCTCTCGGCGTCGTCGTCCAGCTCCTTCTCGGCGGCCTTGATGTCCTCCTCGATGTGGGCCATGACGGTCGGGTCGATCTTCAGCTGATCCAGCACCTTGTCATCGCGTTCGAAGATCTTGATGGCGTACCAGCGCTGCTGCTCCTCGGGCAGGTTATGTACGGCGGCCTCCTCGATGTGGGCGATGGCGTGCTCCACGGGGCCGGAGAACGTGTGCATGGGAACGGTCTTGGTGGACTTGGCGGCCTGCACGGCGGCCTCGGCGGCCTCCATAATGCCCTCGCCCTTCAGGGCGGAGATCTCCACGATCTTGCAGCCCAGCTCGCGGCTCAGCTCATCCACGTTGATCTTGTCGCCGTTCTTGCGGACCACGTCCATCATGTTGATGGCGATGACCACGGGGATGCCCAGCTCGGTCAGCTGGGTGGTCAGGTACAGGTTACGCTCCAGGTTCGTACCGTCGATGATGTTCAGGATGGCGTCGGGGCGCTCGGTGATGAGGTAATTACGGGCCACGACCTCCTCCAGGGTGTAGGGGGACAGGGAGTAGATACCGGGCAGGTCCATGATGGCCACGTCATCGTGCTTCTTCAGCTTGCCCTCTTTCTTCTCCACCGTAACGCCGGGCCAGTTGCCCACGAACTGGTTGGAGCCGGTCAGCGCGTTGAACAGGGTGGTCTTGCCAGAGTTGGGGTTACCTGCCAACGCGATCTTTATCTGTTTTTCCATAGTGTCTCTCCTTCCGGTTAATCTTGTTGAACCTATATACAGATGAATTTAAATAACGGACGTATTTCCGGCACCGGAACACGGCGCCGCAGGTCATCACTCGACCTCGATCATTTCGGTGTCGGCCTTACGCAGGCTCAGCTCGTAGCCGCGGACAGTGACCTCCATGGGATCGCCCAGAGGGGCAACCTTGCGGACATAGACCTCAACGCCCTTGGTGATGCCCATATCCATGATACGGCGCTTGACGGGGCCCTCGCCGTGGAGCTTGACGACCTTGACGGTCTCGCCGATCTTGACTTCACGCAATGTTTTCATGCTTCTGCTCTCCTTCTATGTGATATTTCTGTTTCTCAAATGCAATAACCGCTTGGCGCGGCTATCAGACCATGATCTTGCGGGCCATTTCCTCGCTGATGGCCACGCGGGACTCCTTGACCTTCACGATGACGTTGCCGCCCATGGCGGACACCAGCGTGACGGTGCTGCCCGGGGTGAAACCCAGGTCCTCCAGGTGCTTTTTCACCTCCGGGCTGCCGCCCACCTTGTGGATGAGCTGCTCCGTTCCGGCGTCTGCCAGCATCAAAGGCATCATGTATATCCCTCCGTTTCACGGTTAGCTTGCGCTAACCCTGTGTCTGAAAAAAGCGGTTCTGAAAGGACTTTCCCGTTCCATAGCGGACCACGACGGTTAGCCCTCCTTAACCTATGGCACAGTTTAATACCTCAAACCCTCTTTGTCAATAGGGAGAACGAAATTTTTTTACCGCACTTGTAAGTTTGTGAAAATTGTGGTATGCTGTTAAAAGTGTATTGGGGAAAGTTGGTGATACTTTTTATGCAGATACTGCGCGCTTCCGAGGACTATTTAGAGACCATGCTGATGATGCAGCAGCAACATGGATATATTCGCTCCATCGACGTGGCCGAGCATCTGGGCGTGACAAAACCCAGCGTGACCTACGCCACCAAACGGCTGCGGGAAAACGGCTATATCACGATGGACAAGGACGGCCTCATCACCCTGACGGCCAGCGGTATGGCCATCGCCGAGCGTATGCTGGACCGGCACCACACGCTGACGAAATTCCTGATGGCGTTGGGCATCGACGCCGCTACGGCGGAGACAGATGCCTGCAAGATCGAACACGATATCAGTCAGAAGACCTTTGACGCCATCTGTGCCCACGCAAAGGCGCATTTATGACAAAAAAGGCCACCCTATCGGGTGGTCTTTTTGTATGCCCGCCCACAGAGGCGGGCATTTTCGCGTTTACGCTTCCAACGGCAGGCGGAGGGTAAAGGTGGTGCCCTCCCCCTCACGGCTGTCCAGCGTGACGGTGCCGTGGTGATAAGCCACGGCGTGCTTAACAATGGACAGGCCCAGGCCGGTACCGCCGGAGGCCTTGGAGTGGCTCTTGTCCACGCGGTAGAAGCGCTCGAAGACGCGGCCCTGGTGCTCCGGCGGGATACCGATGCCGGTATCGGCCACCGTGACCACGGCGTCGGGGCCGTCACGGCCCACGGCGACGGCGACGCTGCCGCCGTCCTTATTGTACTTGATGGCGTTGTCGCAGAGGTTGAATACCGTCTCGGTCAGCAGACGGCGGACGCCGGGGACCGTAACGGCCTCGCCGGTGACGGTCATGGTGATCTGGCGCTGCTGCGCGGCGCTCTCCAGCGACTTGACCGTGTCGGTGCAGAGGGAGAGCAGCTCCACCGGCTCGGTGGGCAGGCTGCCGCCCTCGTCCAGCTCAGACAGGCGGAGGATGTCGTTGATCAGCGTCACCAGGCGCTGGGCCTCGCCGCGGATATGGCCCACGAAGCGGGGCACATCGTCAGGCCGGACCATGCCGTTCTCCAGCAGTTCGGCGCTGCCGATGATGCCCTGAAGCGGGGTCTTCAGCTCATGGGAGACGTTGGCGGTGAACTCGCGGCGGTTGCGCTCGGCGTAGGCCTGCTCGGTGACGTCGAAGGTCAGCAGCACCGCGCCCACCACCTCGCCGTCGGCCTGGATACGGGTCATGTCGAACTGGTACTCGCGGCCGTCGCGCTCCATACGGGTCTCGCCGTGGCCGGTGTCCATGGCATCGTGGAGGGCGTGGCTGACGGCGCTGCCGCGCTCCACGGTCAGCAGAGGCTGGCCCACGCAGGCCGCATCGGTGTGGAACACGGCGCAGGCGGCAGGGTTCATGCTGAGGATGGTGCCGCCGTTATCCACCAGTACCAGGCCCTCGGTCATGCTGGCGGTGATCTGTTCAAACTCCTCGGACCGGCGGCGCAGAGAACGCAGCTGATCGTCGATCTGACGCCGCTGGTGCTCCAGTCGGCGCAGCAGGGGCGAAAGCTCCTCGTAGGCGTCGTTTTCCAGGGGGTGCTCCAGGTCCAGGGTGTTCAGGGGGCGGGTGATGCGGCGGGACACGCGGCCGGCCAGAATGCCGGAGAGGATCAGGGCCACGGCGATGACCGCCAGGATGGCGGAGAGCATACTCAGAAGCAGCACGCCCATGGTGACGCGGCTGGCGGACAGGCGCAGGACCGTGCCGTCCGGCAGCCGGCGGGCGTAGTAGAGGGTCTTTTCCAGCAGAGTGGCGCTGTAACGGCTGGACTCACCGGTGCCGTTGGTCAGGGCCTGACGGACCTCCTCGCGCTGGGCGTGGTTCTCCATAGCCGCAGCGTCAGCCTTCGTATCATAGAGCACCGTGCCGTCGGCGCGAAGCCAGGTGATGCGGTAATTATCGGAGTGCAGCTTGGACAGATAGGCCTCGCCGTCGCCGGACTCCATGGCCGCAGCGGCGATGGACAGCTCATCCCGGAGCTGCTGCTCCTGGACATGGCCGAAATAGGTGTACAGTGCGCCCATGATAATGACCAGACTGGCCAGCAGCACCGCAAGCCCCACCGCCACGGTGGAGCGAAATATCTTTTTTGTCATATGGTCTCCTCCCAACGGTAGCCCACGCCGCGGACCGTGGTGATGTGTGCGCCGGCCTTGCCCAGCTTCTGGCGCAGGGTACGGATGTGCATATCCACGGTACGGCTCTCGCCGCAGTAATCCATGCCCCAGACCAGCTCCATCAGCCGGTCACGGGTGTAGGCCGTGCCGGGGTGGCTGAGGAACAGGCGCAGCAGCTCGTATTCCTTGTAGGTCAGGTCGACGCGTTCGCCGCCGGACAGGACGGTGTGGGCACGGGTATCCAGCGACACCTCGCCGCTGCGGAGGATGGAGCTGTCCCCCTCCGGCTGGCAGCGGCGCAGCACCGCCTTGACCCGGGAGACCAGCTCGATGACGCTGAAGGGCTTGGTCAGATAGTCATCCGCGCCGCCGTCCAGCGCCCGGACGCGGTCGTACTCCGCGCCCTTGGCGGTGGCCATAATGACCGGGATGCGGCGCAGGGACGTGGAGGCGCGCATACGGCCCAGCAGCTCCGTGCCGTCGATTCCGGGGAGCATCACGTCCAGCACCACCAGATCGGGCTTTTCGCTTTGCAGGGCCTTCCAGAAGGCGGCGCCGTCGGTAAAGCCCTCGGCCTCCAGCCCGGCGGAGCGCAGGGCATACAGCTCGATATCGCGGATGCTGGCGTCATCCTCTACACACCAGATCATGTGGGGTCCCTCCTTTTGGCTCAAGTGGCCTCGGTCTTGTGCACGCCGGTGACGGAAAACATCACCCACTCGGCGATGTTGGTGGCGTGGTCGCCGATACGTTCATAATACTTGGCGATCATCAGTAAGTCAAGTGTGGCTTCACCGTCATCCACGTCCTTGGCGATACGGTCGATGAGATGGGCCTTGATCCGGTCGAAATAGCCGTCCACCTCATCGTCGGCGGCGATGACCTGCTGGGCCAGGTCCACATCCTGCCGGACATAGGCGTCCACGCTCTCGCTGACCATGCGGATGGTGGCCCGGGCCATATCCCGCAGGGTGTCGCCGGCGCTGAGAGGCCGGCCGGCGCGGCAGAGCAGGATCTCGGCAATATCGTCGGCCTGGTCGCCGATACGCTCCATGTCCGTGATCATCTTCAGGGCAGCGGATATCTGCCGCAGATCGCCGGCCACCGGCTGCTGCTGAAGCAGGAGCCGCAGGCAGAGGTTCTCGATGTCGCGCTCCTTGCGGTCGATCTCGTGGTCCAGGGGCGCGACCTTCTCCGCCAGGGCGGTATCGCGGTTGGTGAGGGCCTGAGAGGACAGAGCGATGACCTGCTCGCACAGGGCGCCCATCTCGATGAGCTCGCGGTGGAGCTGGGCCAGCTGTTTATCGAATTGACTACGCATTATCCAAACCTCCCGGTGATGTAATCCTCGGTACGCTTTTCGCTGGGCGTGGAGAACATGGTCTCCGTGTCGCCGTACTCCACCAGCTCGCCCAGCAGGAAGAAGGCGGTGCGGTCCGAGATACGCAGTGCCTGCTGCATATTGTGGGTGACGATGACGATGGTGTAATGCTGCTTCAGCTCCACCGCCAGCTCCTCGATACGGGAGGTGGAGATGGGGTCCAGGGCCGAGGTAGGCTCATCCATCAGCAGCACGGTGGGCTCCACCGCCAGGGCACGGGCGATGCACAGACGCTGCTGCTGACCGCCGGAGAGGCCCAGGGCATTCTTTTTCAGGCGGTCCTTCACCTCGTCCCAGATGGCGGCACGCCGCAGGGACTGCTCCACCAGCTCGTCCAGCTTGGCTTTGTTGCGGATGCCGTGGGTACGGGGGCCGTAGGCCACGTTGTCGTAGATGCTCATGGGGAAGGGATTTGGCTTTTGGAACACCATGCCCACCTCACGGCGCAGCTGGCTGACGTCCACGCCGGGGGCGTAAATATCCTGTCCCTTGTAGAGCACCTGGCCCTCCACCTTTACGCCGGGGATCAGGTCGTTCATACGGTCCAGCGTTTTAAGAAATGTGGACTTGCCGCAGCCGGAGGGGCCGATGAGGGCGGTAATGCTGTGCTCCGGCACGGATATGGTGACGTGGTGCAGCGCCTGGGTGGGACCGTACCACAGGTTCAGATCGTTTACGGTGATGATATCGCTCATAGGCTCCTCCGTTTCTTGAAGTAACGCCCGGTCAGCATAGCCGCCAGGTTGATGAGCAGGGCCAGCGCCATGAGGATGGCGGCGATGGCGAAGGCCACATCGAACTCGCCCTGCTCCTTGGCGTAGACATACAGGGCCACGGACAGTGTGGCGCCGGAGCCCTCCAGCGTGGCACGCAGGCTGTTGTACAGCGTGTGGGCAAAGCCCGCGGTGTACAGCAGGGCCGCCGTCTCGCCCAGGATACGGCCCACGGCCAGAATGCAGCCGGTGAGCACGCCGTCCACGCAGCCGGGCAGCACCACCGTGCGAATGGTGCGCCACTTGCCGGCGCCCAGACCGAAGGCGCCCTCCCGGTAGGACTGGGGCACGGTCTTGAGGCTCTCCTGTGTAGTACGCATGATGGTGGGCAGGTTCATGATGACCAGGGTCATGGCGCCGGCGAGAAGGGATTTCTTCATCCCCAGGAACTGGCAGAAGAACATCTGGCCTACCAGGCCGTAGATAATGGAGGGGATGCCGGACAGCGTCTCGGCGGCGTACTCGATAACGGCCACTACCCTCTTGTTGGCGGCATACTCCGTCAGGTACACGGCGGCGCAGACGCCCAGGGGCAGCACCACCAGCAGCGTGGTCAGCACCGTGCAGACGGTGGTGATGATATCCGGCAGGATGCCGATGGAGCCGTCCAGATAGCTGGGCTTGGTGCTCAGCAGCTGCCAGCTCAGGTTGGGCACGCCCTTGACGAGCACATAGGCGATGAGAAACACCGCCAGCGCGCAGGTAACGGCGGCGCAGAGGAGCATCAGGCCCCGCATGGTCCCGCCCCAGATACGGCGGCGGGCAGAGAATTGATGTTTGTCCATGGTCACTTCTCCTTACTTCGCTTGAGGAAGAAATTGAGCGCGGCGTTGATGAGCATGATGAACAGGAACAGCACCAGCGCGATGGAGAACAGCGCCTGACGCTGCAGACCTGCCGCCGCGTAGCCCATCTCGCTGGCCACGGCGGTGGTCAGGAACCGCACGCTCTGGAACAGGGAGGGCATATTGGGCACGTTGCCGGAGACCATCATCACGGCCATGGCCTCGCCGATGGCGCGGCCTACGCCCAGCACCACCGCGGCGGCGATGCCGCTGCGGGCGGCGGGGACAGACACCTTGAACCATGTTTCCGTCTCCGTGGCACCCAGTGCCAGAGAGGCGTCCTCGTACTCACGGGGCACCGCCTCCAGGGCCGTCATGGCCACGTTGATAATGGAGGGCAGGATCATGATCGCCAGCACGATGATAGCCGCCAGCAGGCCGGAGCCGTCGGGAATATGGAAGACCTGACGGATGCTCGGCACCAGCACCAGCATACCCACCAGACCGTAGACCACGGAGGGGATGCCCGCCAGCAGGCTCACCGCGGCGGAGACGGCGGTCTTCAGCTTCGGCGGGGCCATTTTGGCCAGGAACACGGCGGTCATAAAGCCAACGGGCACGCCCAGCAGGATCGCGCCCGCAGTACCGTAAATACTGGTAAGGATAAAGGGCAGGATGCCGAACTGAGGCTCCGCCGCGTTGGAATTCCACACGGGGCCAAAGAGGAACTTCACAAGGCCGATCTCACGGATAGCGGGGATGCCGGAGACGACAAGGTAGACGGAGATCAGCAGCACGCAGCCCACCGTCACCAGACCCATCAGCAGAAAGAAGCCATGGATGGCGTTCTCCATAAATCGTTTTGCTTTCATATATGCACCTCAGCAGATACGGGGCAAGGCGGCACCCCGCGCGGGGATGTCGCCTGTGTCCGTGCCTTACTTGTTAACCTGCGACTGCCACAGCGCCGGCCTTGGCGATGATGGAAGCTGCGTCGGAGGAAGTGGCGTAGTCAAAGAACGCCTGGGCCGCGGGAGAGAGGGCCTTGCCGTCCACAGTCACCAGCACGAAGGGACGCTGGACCTTGTAGCTGCCGTCCTTGACGGTGGCTTCGCTGGGGGTGACGCCATCCACGTTCAGGGCCTTGACGGTGTCCTTGATGGAGGCCAGAGAGGCGTAGCCGATGGCATCGGGGTTCTGGCTGACGGCGGTGATCACATCACCGGTGGAGGTCAGTTCCTGACGATACTGGCACTTGTCCTTGGTGCCGGTGATGGACTCGAAGCCATCGCGGGTACCGCTGGCGGCCTCGCGGCCGATGAGGACCACCTCGGCGTCATTGCCGCCCACGTCCTTCCAGTTGGTGATCTCGCCGGTGTACAGCTTGGCGATCTGCTCAACGGACAGGTCGCTGACGGGGTTGTCGGGGTGAACGATGATGGCGATGCCGTCATAGGCCAGCACAGTCTCCTTCAGGCCGGCGGACTTCTCCTCATCCTTCAGCGCACGGGAGGACAGGCCGATGTCGCAGGTGCCCTCCTGCACGGCGGTGATGCCGGAGCCGGAGCCGGTGGGGTTGTAGTTAACGGTGACACCGCCGTTCTGCGCCATGAAGGACTCGCTCAGGGCGCCGATGACCTTCTCCATGGAGGTGGAGCCGTCGGTGGAGACGGTGCCGGTCAGCTCGGTGGAGGTCTTGTCCTCGGTCTTGTCGGCGTCGTCGGTCTTGGTCTCGCTGCCGCAGGCCACCAGGCTCAGGGCCAGCAGGGCGGTCAGGACCAGTGCAATGATCTTCTTCATATGTATTACCTCGTTTCTTTCGTCGTTTTGGATAACTCCCTTGTACGGTTTTTATTGTAAGTGCCCAATGTAAAGGGAAAAATCCCGCTGGTGTAAAATCCATGTAAAATAAAAACCGGGAAAAGCTTGCGTTCAGCCGTGGAATACGGTACAATGGCCATACAGCAGGCGCAGAAAATGTGCAAAAACGCTGAAAGGAAGGGATAAGGAGTATGAAGAAAAAGCTGCTGTCTTTGCTGCTGGCCCTGGCCATGGTGTTCACCCTGGCGGCCTGCGGCGAAAAAAAGCCCGCTCCCGGTAAGGACGCCACCGCCACGGAGCCGGTGGTCATCCTGCACACCAACGATGTGCACGGCGCTGTTTCCAATTACGCCAAGGTAGCGGCGCTGGCCAGCCAGTATGAGTCTGAGGGCGCGTATGTGCTGATCCTGGACGCCGGCGACTTCAGTCAGGGCGACACCGCTGTAAGTGTGTCTGAGGGTGCAACGGCTGTGGAGCTGATGAACATGGTGGGCTACAACGCTGTGGCGCTGGGCAACCACGAGTTCGACTACGGCTTCGAGGCGCTGAAGAAGAACATGGAGAACGCCCAGTTCCCCGTGCTGGCCGCCAACGTGAAGTACAACGGCGAGCTGGCCTTTGACGATGCGGCTGTGTTCACCACCCCCGGCGGCACCAAGATCGGCGTGTTCGGTCTGGACACCCCGGAGACCGCCACAAAGGCCCACCCCGGCAAGATCCAAGGCGTGACCTTCGCCGGCGGTGAGGAGCTGTACCAGATCGCACAGGATATGGCGAATATGCTGCGTGAGGACGAGGGCTGCAACTACGTTATCTGCCTGGGCCACCTGGGCATCGACGATGAGACCGCTGCCACCGGCAACCGCTCTATCGACCTGCTGAACAAGGTCACCGGAATCGACGTGTTCATCGACGGTCACTCTCATTCCACTGAGGAGGAGATCGTTGAGAAGACCAACACGGACCGCAAGGTGGGCGACACTATCCTGACCTCTACCGGCACGAAGCTGGAGAACATCGGCGTTGTGACCATCAAGGACAGCACCATCACCACCACGTGCTTGTCCACCGAGGACATGGGGGCGGCCGACGACGCCATCGCCGCCCGCGCCGCCGCCATCATCGCCGAGATCGAGGCTGACTACGGCACGGTGTTCGCCAAGACCGAGGTGACGCTGAACGGCGAGAAGGACCCCGGCAACCGCACGCAGGAGACCAATCTGGGCGACCTGATCACCGATGCGCTGGTGTGGGGTGCCGAACAGCAGGGCGAGACTGTTGACGCGGCCATCACCAACGGCGGCGGCATCCGCGCCACCATCGAGGCCGGCGACATCACCAAGAAGGACGTCAACACCGTGCTGCCCTTCGGCAACACCCTGAGCATCATCAAGATCACCGGTACGGAGCTGCTGGAAGTGCTGGAGGCCTCCACCTTCTGCACGCCGGAGGCCATCGGCGGCTTCCCCCAGGTATCCGGCATCGAGTTCACCGTGGACACCACCAAGGGCTATGACCAGGGCGACGAGTATCCCGGCACCACCTACTTCGCCCCCAAGACCATCAACCGTGTGACCATCAAGACCGTGGGCGGCAAGGACTTTGACCCGGCGGCCACGTACACCATCGCCACCAACGACTTTATGGCCAGCGGCGGCGACACCTACTACCGCTTTGTCAACGCCACCGCCAACTACGACCTGGGCATCCCCATGGATGAGGTGGTCATGGACTACATCACCACCGTGCTGAACGGCACCGTTGCCGCCGACAAGTACGGCGAGCCCGCGGGGCGCATCCACGTGCTCGTTTCCTGACATATCCGCACATAAAAAGGACCGCCTCACGGCGGTCCTTTTTATGTGCGAAAAAACACCCCTCGGCGTGAGCCGAAGGGTGTTTTGTGCATCTGCAATTACTTGCCCATGTTCATCTGCGCAGCGACCTCAGCGGCGAAGTCCTCCTGCTTCTTCTCGATGCCCTCGCCGGTCTGGAAGCGAACGGCATCCACGAACTTGACGGAGCCGCCCAGCTTCTTGGCGGCGTCGGCGATATACTTTTCCACGCTGCCCTGGAAGATGTCGCTGCGGACGAACTCCATCTGCAGCAGGCAGTTCTCCTCGTAGAACTTGTTCATCTTGCCCATGACGATCTTCTCCTTGACGGCTTCGGGCTTGGAGGCCATCTTGGGATCGGTGTCCATCAGGGCCAGCGCGATCTTCTTCTCCTCAGCCAGCACCTCGTCGGTGACCTGGGACTTGTCCCAGAAGCGGGGGTTCAGGGCCGCGATCTGCATGGCGACGTTCTTGCCGATCTCGGTGGCGTCGATGCCGCCGTCCACAGCCAGGTTCACCAGCACGCCGATCTTGCCGCCGGCATGGACGTAGCCCACGCTGGTGTTCTCGGAGAAGCGGACGAAGCGGCGGATCTGCAGGTTCTCACCGATGGACATGACCTTCTCGGGCATGGTCTCGGAAACGGTCAGGTCGGAGCCGACATACTTGCAGTTCATCAGGGCGTCCACATCGGCGGGATCCTGCTCGGCGATGACCTTGGCGATGTCCTTGACGAAGGCCACGAACAGGTCGCTCTTGGCGCAGAAGTCGGTCTCGCAGTTGACCTCGACCACGACGCCCACGCCGTTCTCGGTCAGGGCATAGGACATACCCTCGGCGGCGATGCGGCCGGCCTTCTTGGCGGCCTTGGCCAGGCCCTTCTCGCGCAGCCACTCGACAGCCTTGTCCATATCGCCGTCGCACTCGACAAGCGCCTTCTTGCAGTCCATCATACCCACGCTGGTCATCTCGCGCAGGGTCTTCACATCAGCAGCAGTAAAAGCCATTTGTATTTCCTCCTGTAAAAGTTGAATTAAAAGGGGCAGGGACACTTCCCTGCCCCGTGCGTTACGCGGTATCTATCGAGTTGGCTTACTCGGCGTCCTTGGCCTCGGCGGCCTCCTCCACCTGCTCGCCCTGACGGCCCTCGATCATGGCGTTGGCCATAACGGAGGCGATCAGCTTGATGGCGCGGATGGCGTCGTCGTTGCCGGGGATGGGGTAATCGATCTCATCGGGATCGCAGTTGGTATCGGCGATAGCCACAACAGGAATGCCCAGACGGTGCGCCTCGGCGATGGCGTTGCGCTCCTTGCGGGTGTCCACGATGAACAAGGCGCCGGGCAGCTTCTTCATTTCCTTCACGCCGCCCAGGTACTTCTCCAGCTTC
>OIYH01000937.1_pt1 | contig 18453 bp, 8 predicted proteins | sample 1587911 | NCBI WGS metagenome assembly OIYH01 (sample SAMN03283252) | human gut metagenome | biome: human-associated habitat; material: feces | host: Homo sapiens | place: USA | collected 2013
TGATTTTAAAGTTGTCCGAACTTAACAGAACTGATGAGATTCTCAAAGCAGCTGCTGACAGGGAATATCAGAAAAAATTATTGAAGGAGTTTGGACTTTAAAGAGAGCTGTTGCACATAGCAACAGCTCTTTACTATCTTGTCTCCTTCCGTTTCTTCCACAAAATGAATCCAACTCCTCCAATTGCAAGAATCACAAGCACGAATGGTATCTTCGTGTTCATATCTGCAAGTGTCGGGACTGATCCGTTCTTTGTATTTATAAATGAAACGACTGTATCGGCTTTCATTGTTCCTGTAGCATTCGTCTGAGTTACTGTATACCCGTTCGATTCACCGTCTACCTCGGTAACTGTATAAGTACTTTGGGAAGGAATTCCTTTGATGACTATAGTCTCCTCATGTGCCAATGTGAATTCGTACACATCATTCTTAAGCTGCATCATTTTGGTCTCGTCACCTTTTGTATACTCCAGTTCTTTCGGCAAGACTTGTCCTGCCGGAGCTGTCAACTTGAGTTGGAACTGGAATTGTTTTGTCTTACTTCCCATGCTTCCTTCTACTGTCTTCTTGACTGTTAACTGGCGTTTTCCTTCATAGGTATTCTTCACTTTGACATCTGACGGTTTATCCTTCTGAATCGATCCGTCCCAGGTAGTGTTATCTAATAAAGAAGGTGTCCAGTCTACATATGCAGTTTCTTTCACATTATATGTAGTTCCCTCCGGAAGTCCGGTGATATAAGCAGATTCGCCATTTTTTAAGGAAATAGTTCCTTTTCCGTATTCATCAAAATAAATGGTTCCGGTCTTTGTGCCCTTCCCTTCTCCACTATCTAATGGAAAGCTTCCCTGAAGTGCATTTCCATCTTTCGTCTTCATGGTAAGTTCAAAACGGAATTCTTTCTCTTTATCTGCCCCTATTCCATCGACTGTCTTGGATAACCATAAATCTCCGGTTGCTACTGTGGATAATGTATTGGTGATTGTATACTTACCTGTTGTTTCATCCTTTGTAACTACAGATTCATATCCAGCCACCGGATCTTCTTTGACTGTATAAATATATGGAGTTGTACTGTTGTTTATCGGAAATTTATCCATGTCTTTAAAAGTAGTCTTCCATCCTCCCGACTCATCCAGTTTTGCGGTGGCGATCATATCGCCCTCTTCTTTGTCTGATGTACTCTGATACAGACGGACTGTGATTTCAGACGGACGTTTTGCAGAATCTTCCCCATCATTCCAGCTTTTTCCCACTTCGATATCTATCGTATCCGCTTTCGGTGCCGGTTTGCTGTTAGTAAATGTGATCAGTGCTCTTTCACCTGCATCCAAAGTCTCTTTCTGTGTGGACAGCTCCTTCTTTGATTCATAATTTCCATTCTGGCTCATGACCGCTTTGAGATTCTCTGAATTCTCTTCATCTGTAATCTTGTAGGATGCTGTATAATCATTCGCATCTTCCTTAATCTGATAGTTGCTTCCGATTGGAAGATTAACAAATTCAGCGGTTTCTCCATCCTTTAACTGGAATTCTACATAAGCTGTTCCGGCAGCATTTGAAGTTATTGACGAACTTCTTGTAGAAGAAGCATCCGCACTTGTAATATTTACTGTATAACTCTTCTGTGGCTTCAGTCCTGTAAGTGCAGCTGAAAAATAGAATTCATTCGTATCGCTTCCATTCTCAACCACTTTCTTTACCTTGAAAGAACCTGTCGGATCTTCCGGTGTCTCTCCTCCACCTGGGGCGGAACTGATCTTTGTGTTCGTATATGCAACTTTTGTTGTTACATCTTTTTGAATCACTCCTGTTGAAGTGTCGGTCTCTGTCGCAGAATCAGTTCCTACAGCCACTTCTGTCTTATATCCCTCTGTCGCTTTTTCTTTGATCTCCCATTCAACACCAGCCGGGATATTCCTTAGTTCCACAACATCGTTATGCTTCAAGTAAACGGTTGCCTTTCCGTCTTTGAAATTCACATCACCAAATGTAGTACTTCCATTTAACTTATCGCTAAGCATAGCATCCTTAGATGTCAGATTGATCTCAAAGAGGAAATTTTGTGAAAGATCAGCACCCTCACCGGCAATGACTTTCGAAAGCTTTAAGGAACCATATTCTGGCTCTGTAACTTTTTCCTCCTCGTTGGTAATGGAGAAATCTGACGTAACATCACTTGTTACTACTGCATAATATCCATAACCATTTCCGCACCCACTATTATCTGATCGGAATCCAAAGGTAACGGTATCTCCTGCAATATCACATTCTACTGTCGTTCCATTACCTCCACCGAATTTCTTTGTGCCGTTAATACTGACAGCCGTGCTATAATTATATGCTGTATAGTCCGGATGATTTCCTTTCCACATACAAACCCAATCATAATTGGCACTTTCCCCTCCGTAAGTTAACTCAACATGCAGTTTCGTTGCCCCTGGTATCGTGATAACATCATTTAATTTCGAATTATTTGCGTAATTACCACTCTGAACTCCATCGTCACTGATATTCGGTGTATGAGAGTATTTTGATGTTACCTTTTTATTGGTTGCAGGATCCTTTCGTTCGCCCTTTCCAACCACCTTGTATCCGTCCGGAACGCTCTCCTCCCATCCATAATACTGAGCATCTGGATCTTCTGTCCGGAACAGATATTCCCACTGATCCCCTTTTTTCACCAGAGTGACATCTGTTTTCCCGTCGTTATACTTATCCATCGTCCAGGTATTCTCATCTACCTGAACCCATTTGCCTCCTGTTGTACTATATGTCGCATCATCCGCAGAACTACTCCCTTCTGTTGAATACGTCGTCGTAGTACCGGATATTCCACCGGATGCTGCGAATGTGGTCATCCCAAAAAGCAGGATCACTGCGAGACATTCCAGTATCTTTTTTGATAATCGGAATGGTTTGTCTCTTTTTTTCAATTTCTATCAACTTCTTTCTTTCGCCGCCCTTACGGGCGGTCCCTCTTTTCTTCCTTCTCGTCGGGATACGGGGACTATGCCCCGCATCCCTGGTAAATTGCTTCTCCCCATATCGTGCCACACTTTTTGATGACTCGTGTCATCGCTCAAGCGTGAAGCCGACTGAAACACCATAGGTGTAGTACGCATTACTAGAGCTGACGGGGCCCGCTTTACCTAGCATCAGCACTTTTTGATTAAGACCTTCATACGACGAGCGCAGCCACGCCCCAAAAAAACCACCGATTGCGTTTCCAGTGATTGAGTTTGCAATGCATGGTCTTCTTGCATATTCAACGCCTTCGAATGTATATTTAAACTTCTTATATACACTGCCTTCTAATGGATGGTTATAAACACTATAGCTTATCATATCCGCCACTTCATTTGAACTAAATAACCACAGTTTATCATTTGTTGTTTTTAGATTATCTTCATTCTTCTGATTATTTACGGAATCATACTTCACTTTACGCTTTCCGATTGCAGCCTGCAGTTCTTGCGGGAAGGTTGCGAACAGACAGTTATATGGTGTATAAATGTTTGCAGACTTATTCACATCACTTGATGCATTATTACTGTAGTTATTCTCTCCTTTGTCGGTCAAATCGTCTGCACCGTTTAGCATTGCACGGATCCTGGTCGCTCCCCATCCATCTGTGTTGGTTCCATAAGTTCCGCCATTTGGATGCCATCTCAGATTTTCAAAACAGGTTCCTTTATTTGTTACAAGTTCATAGTACAAGGTGCTTGGACCATCTCCGGTTTCCATGATAGGATCAAATTGTTCACTTAAGATCGTCGTTGTTGTATTTTTACTAAGTGCTACGCTGTGAGTACAACCTTCTTTAATACAATCTTCATATACGTATGGATCTGTCTTATTCCATTCGATAATCGTGTTCCAATTATCATTATGTACACAACGATGCTCATGTCCTGCCTCTGTTATTCCACTTGGATTATGGTTCTTAAAGCGCTGTACATAATTCTCTCCCAGTGCCGGGCCAAAGGTTAATCCTCCTTTTGAGATATTACCAGTTGCTTCATCATATACATCATCCACACAGATTCCATAGATTGCTACTGCATATTTCATCGGTGGCTTATAGTGAGCATAGACGGTGATATCCTCTGTTAAGTTTTTAACAGGATTTCCTGACTTATCCACCTCATATTTTGTTCCATCTTTTTCCTGTGTATACCATCCAATGAAACTATTTCCTTCTTGTTTTGGTAAAGCATATGTTCCACTCACTAAACTTCCATCTGCTGAATATACCATCTCATTTATAGTCACACCACCTGCAAAGGTTCCTCCATTTGCATCAAAGGTAATCGTATATCCTTTGAGATCTTTCGACGGTTTCTTCGTGGAAATTGTCATATTCGGAATCTCTCGTTGAGCATTTGTCTTACTGTCTTTCCAGATTTTTGTAAGCTTTACCACTCCTCCTGTCGGAATATTTTTGAAATCATAGATCTGTGCTGAACTTATTGTTATCTTTTGAAGTCCATCGATCGTAAAGTCCCCATTACTCTTTACAACAACGGTATAAATCGTTGTATTTAATTCATAGTTTTCCGGTGCCTTTGTCTCTTTCAGCTGATAAGTTCCCGACTCCAGCCCTTTGATCGTTACGATTCCATCACTGCCAGATACTCCTGTTTTGTCTGTATTCGTTCCGTAATCGGATATTCCGGTCAAGGAGAATTCTGCACCTTCCAGATAATTATTTGTTCCATAAGTGCTGGTCTTTATAAACCGGATACTGTGCAGTGGTTCGTTTGTGATCGTGTAAGTACTGTCTGTATCTCTCTTCACTTCGCTTCCATCCGGATTACGAAGGATTACCATACCGCTTTCATTCACCTGAACCGTCCATTCTGTCCGGCTTAAGATATAACCATCTTTCGCCTTTGTCTCAGAAAGCTTGTATGTTCCAAGTTCCAGGTTATTGAATGTCACCTCGCCGGCGTCATATTTTCCTGCATCTTTTCCTTCGGATGCCGCCTGTTGGAATACATCGTTTCCATAATCAGACGTTCCGGTCAGAAGGAATTCCACATCATTGATTGGATTTTCTGTAATGCTGTCTATTTTCTTAAAGTGCAGATCTCCATGAATACGAGGTGCATCTTTTACAAGGAACTGTCCGTTTGCATCATGGCTCTGTCCTGGCATTGTTACAGTTCCCTTTCCGTCAATCTTCACAGTGTAGACGGTTGTGTTTAATAACCAGTCATTCGTACAGGCTGTTTCTAAGAGTTCGTAGGTTCCTTTCTCAATCTCTGTAAAGCTGAATTCTCCGTTTCGGTCAGATACCTTCGTAGTCTCGTAGGTTGTTCCGTAATCAGAAGTTCCGCGAAGCAGATAGGTCGCTCCGGATGCAGGAATTGTATCATCTGTCTCATCCACCTTTTTCAGCCTAATATCTCCGGTCACACGGTAATGCAGCGAAGTATAATCCTGATGTAAGAACTGCGGTGTTCCTGCTGAAGTTGCGTCTTCTCCGTGGAGAAAGTTCTGCTGCATATAGATATTATTATAAGCCACCGGATCCGCATCATTCGTGCTGTCTGACTCTGGTGCTTTCATATAAAGGGTAAAGGAAAGAGACTTCTGTCCTTCCAGAATAAATTCTGATCCATCTGTCTTCTTGCTTGCATCGACTGCGACAGCATGTGCATCCTCAAGCTTATGCGTCTTTAAGAATTCATTATATTCAATCCATACCAGTGTTCCATCTTCCTGTTTTTCTGTCAGATCGTGATGCTGATTGAGATTCATCCGATCCACGGTTGACAGGTATACAACCGGCTGGATTCCATTCTCTCTTAATGTAGAGACATCGATTCCTGTAAGTGTTCCTTTCCAGTCGGATACTTTTACTTCTGTAGTCTGTCCCGATGAATTATAATAACTTTCCAGTGAATCATAGAAGATCAGATTTTTACAGCGGGTCACTTTATTGTTCGCCACACGGATCCTGTAGGAATAGTTTCCACCCTGGTTCACATAAGATTCGTTCCGATACTCGTCTTCTTTTTCATTCTTGACTTGTTTTTTCAGACCATTGTTTCCTGCCATCAGAACATGGATATAATGTCTGGCTTCTGCATAGAGGAATTTATTTCCACTTGAAGCGGCATCCAGTCCTGCCATCAGATTCTTTTCTGTGATCGAACCACCATCATCCGGCGATCCACTCGCGATTTTCGCATTCCCAGTCTCATATGCTGCTGAATTCAACAGATTTTTGCCGTGATCCTGGATCGCATCATAATCATGTGATGTCTGATAAGAAACCTGATACCCTGTTGTAGTTGGCTCTTTGATCTGTATCGTCACCAACGTGCGTCCTGTATCCTTATAATTTTCTTTTAATGTAATGTTATAATTTCCGTCATTTAATTTTGACCCGGAAGCCTGCACTTCAACAGAGCTTCTTGTCAGCGCTGCCCCTGCCGGAAGCAGATCATAGAAAGTACCGGCATCCTGACGTAAATAATGTGATCCGTCATTATCTGTATAACGCTCCTGCACCTGCACACGCCAGTTTACAAGATACCGTTTCTTGCGTTTATCATTTTTTGTCTGTGTGATATCTTTTCGTATATCGGAGGTCGATATCACCTTCTGAATGTAGTCTGATCCGCTCCGCGTTCTCTGAAAGATAATTCTCTCTCCCTGCTGCATCGTGCTTTCTGCCTGATTGTTCAGCTCGACCTTCGTTTTTTCTCCGATGATTCCAAGGACATTCGCTGTTCCTTTCAAAGAGACGGACAGATCCATATTCAGAGTGGTATAGTAGTAAGCATTCGCACAAGATAACCGTACTCCTTTGACTCCGGCTGCGAATGTCAGATTTCCGCCGGAACTATCCGTTACCAACGTGCTCTCTGTAGATTCATAGCTGCCTGTCTTCATACTGTAGACCGCTGCTTTTTTCCATGCATTAGCCCCATCTTTTGTACCGGTACGAACTTCAATTGTTATTTTGTCTTCGTCTTTGTAGTTTTGAATCGCTGTTTCTGTAAAACTTTTCTTATCTTCGTTATAGGTAGCAGTACGCATCTTTGCGCTCCACCGGATTCCAAGGATATCATAGTCCTCATCGTTGAGTGATGTTCCTTCCAGAGATAAGGTATCATCAACAAGCTTATAAGATACCTTCTTCTTACCATAATGACCTGCCAGTGCATCTGCTTCTGTTCCTGGTTCTTTCCCTTCCTCTAGCGTGTATGGATACGGATATCCTGTCATGGACATACTAAATTTTAATGGATCTATGGATTCTTTCGTTTCACTGACAAGTTCATCCAGTGTATAATCTGAGATATCCTGTGAAGAATATACTCTTGAGTCCTGACCATAGATACCATATTTCTCTGAGTACAGTCCCGCAGTTGGAATCTCGTAACCCGGATCATTCTTCTCCTGGATCTTATAGGTCCATGTCTGTGAGGCATCCGCTGTGGTTGAAGAATCCTTTCCGTCTGTTGCTGTCACAGTTGCTTTGATCTTATTGGAGAGCGTATAATTTTTATCTGTTTCCAATTTCTCATCTGCCTGTGTTTTGCTATAACGGGTCAGTACATAGTCATAACGGGTTCCATCCCAGCGGTTGTTTTCTGAGGTATTCTTCTTTGTAAATGTACTTTGTCCTGAGAATTTATACCCCACCACGTCTCCTGACAGATCCGTGAACGAATCATCCAACTGAAACGTATAAGGGGACGTAATCTTGTTGACAGAACTTCGAATTTCCCACACCAGATAATAATATTGTTCCGCATCTGCCGGTTTGTCTCCCCATCCGCTTTGCCATTCGCTATAATAAGACGGATTTGGCATTTTCTGTGTCCATGCAATCGTAGCATGGGTATCTATATATACCGGATCACCTGTCGCTGTTTTCTCATCACTGGTCCCATTTGTTCCCTTTACCTGAATCGAAGCGGTCATCTTATCAGATGGTTCCATATCTTTATAATCTAATGTGGATTTCGTCGTACTGTATCCAACTTCGATATAACCTGCATTTGTAGTGGTTTTTTTATAATTAGAAATGATTACTTTATTATTCTCTTCATCAATCTCATAGACAAAGTCTATGTCATCCCCTTCCTGCACTTCTGACTTTAAGAGATACGGACATTCGAATGTATCTGCCCAGTTTCCATCCCTGTCTTTTAAGATGTGCAGCGGAAGTTCGAATCTCAATGCTCCCGGCTCGTCTGAAACAAAATAAGACAGATTATAGACAAACAGATGTCCTGATGCCGATTCTGTCGGATTCCATACCCATTGACTGGCTGAATTCTTCGTAGCTCCATCTGAAAAAACGACATTAAGCTGCTCCACATTTACTTTATCTTCCGAAGCCACGGAAGCTGTTTCTCCTGCCACTGTACCGGAAGGACTTTTCTGAAGTTTTGGTGCCTCTGTTTTCTCCTCTTTTTTCTCCTCTTCCTGTTTCTCTGTTGTCTCTACAAACAGGAATGGACTCATGCTCTCTGTTTTGAATTCAATGTACGCAGGAGCATCCTCTGTCTTATCATAAAACTGGTAGTCCAGTTTCTCCCATTCATTTCCTTCTTCTGTTTTTTTCTGATGATAAAGAAGTAACTTTTCCTCCTGATTCAGTGCTTTCAACTGCTGATAAAGTTCTTCCTCACCTGGTGTTATGGTTACTGTTACTTGTTCTTTCTTTTCCTGTTCTTCTCCGGCTTCATTTACAAAGCCGATCTCCATTGGAAGGTTCACTTCCAAAAGTTCTTGTTTGTCTTTCTCAAGATAGAGGTTTAAAGACTTCTTCAGATTGTCAAGACCTTCTCCCTCTAAGACATTGATCTTTCCGACAGCATCTTCCGGAAAGTCTGTCTGCGCTGTCAGTGTCACAGACAGTTCCGGACTGATCTTTTGCTGTGCATCTTCTTTTTGTTTCTCTTCCTGTTCTTCTCGCTGTGCTGTATTATCTGCCTGCAGAACATTGGCCGGCTGTACCTGTTCCTGATCTGCTGTAGTTTCCTGTGGCTTCTGGCTCTCCTGTGCTTCCTGTGGTTGCACTTCAGACTGTTCCTGTAAGTTGTCATTTTCCGGCGTTTCATCCTCTGGCACTGCATCTACTGCATCTACTTCTTCCGGATCTATTTCTTCCGCCTGAACCTGACCGATGTGTTCAAAATGTGGCAGGATAGAGCTGTTGACCATAGCCATGATCAGACAAACGCTTAAAATCCTTCGATACCATTTTCTTTTATCTGATGGATTCTGGTTGTTATTCATGCTCTTTTTCCTCCCCTCTTCTTCTGTATTTCTTCCAAAATGCAAGTATCAGAAGTATTCCTGACGCACCCAGGATTACACTCCACTGTAACAGATCTGTCGCATCTCCTGTTTTTACTTTTTGTTTGGTTTGCCTCGTCTGTCTGGTCTCGGTTTTTCCCTTCGCTGTATCCGGGTTGTTCTGAGACGGTTTTTCTGCTTCCCTTGTATTTTTGAATACAAGTTCTGCTTTCTTCTCATCCGACCCTTGCAGATAAAGGATTGGCTGGGCGAATAATTTGCCTTCCTCATTTTCTATCACACAGACATCAACCTGATATTCAGTGCTGTCATACGTGGTCTTCTTATCCGCCCCGGCAATCTGGCTGACGGTGTAGTAATAGGTTCCCGGATAGGAATAACTTATCTGGAAATATCCTTTTTCTCCGCTTTTCAGTCCCAGCTCCGTCTGTATTATCTCTTCGAATTCAGACGGAGCTCCCTTTATCTGGTATTGGAAAGTTTCTTCCGAATCAACTTTTTCACAAGAAACCGGAATGCTGACTGTTACCGACTTTTCTGTATGCTCTGCTGCCTCCACACTTATGGAGTTACATACTGCAGCACTTAGCAGTGTCATGACCAGTATTGTAATCGCTATGACATTCTTTTTCTTATCATGCATTCGTACATAACTCCTTTCTCGTATAGGGTTTCTTCCCTGCATACTATCTACCTTCCTTATCGGATTACTCTGCGTCGTCCTCTTTCTTTCTCATCTTGATTGTTACCATTCCGGCTGCGCCAAGTAATGTTACGGCTGCGAATGGGGCAACTGTCATGATGACACCTGTTGGGATGGCACCGGCACGGGTGTTGAGGTAAGAAGTCTTCAGATCAGTGCTTGCGACTTTTCCTGTAGTTAAATCTTTGTAACCATCTACTACTGCGGCTTCAGATTTATAATCTTCCTCGTTCTCTGTTACAGTATAGGTAGAATCTTTTGCAATTCCCTGAATTGTAATGTACTGACCATGCTGTAAATAAAACTTCTGTGTTACTTTGCCATCATTATCCGCCTTTAATTTAGTTACATTGGTTTTATTGGCATTATTTGCAATTGTAGCTGCATTACTTCCTGATGTTGGTGTTGCACCTTGAATATCTACATTGTATTCAGTTCCCGGAACTGCATCCTTAATTTCAACAGTAAATTCAAAGTACTTGTCATGGGATGCCTGATTACCGGATACCTCTTTCTTAAATGTCAGATTGGAAGTATCATATGTATTCGTAAATCCCTGTGATTTGCCCTCCGGCTCAGTTCCATCAGATCCCTGTGAATCTTTCATTCCTACGTCTGAATCTGTCGCATGTAAAATATATCCAGATACTTTCAAGGTTCCATTCTCATCTGTAACATAGACATCCAGATAACGTTTATTGTTTTCATCATTAGTAACTGCCTGATTTGTTCCTGTTTCTGTAATCACATACCGATAAATACCAGGTTCTGTAAAAGTAACTCCACTGAAATCAACCGTAGATGTCTTCTTCGCATATCCCTGTTTTGTAGGATCAAAATCCTTAACTTGATCTCTTGTTTGTAATGTCTTATATAATGTATCTCCTGGTTTGAATACCAGCTGGTATCCCGCTGTTTCTGTATCCTCATCTGTCATTGTCGGAGTTCCTACTCCTGCAAGAACTTGAACCTTCTTGTTATCTACATCATAATTTTTCGCTGTTCCAGGTTCAATTGTATAAGTGAATGATGCATTCGGTACATTTGCTTCCTGATCCATTACAAGATACTTATCAAATGTTGCACTTCCACCTTTCACACCTTTATAACTATTATCTGCCGCAAACACTGTTGTTCCGTTCAACAGCATTGCCATAGTTAACATGGTTGCTCCTGTTTTTGCAATTGTTCTTTTTTTCATAGTCTTTTCTCCTTTTTTCTTCTTTGTTTCGTATAATTAAGCAAGTAGACTTCTTGCTAATTATCATGTGTTTTTGTCGGATGTGGATTCGTCAGTTCTGCGAATACCACAACTCGGTAAACCGAATCCGGATATTTACAGGTAGACAGCGCTACAATCCTGGCATCTTCTGTCAGATGTTCCTCTACATCTTTTCTGTAATTTTCTGATGCCTTTCTTATATGATCGATGATGTCTTGTAGCTTATATGTTGTCGGCGAGAAGATCAGATCATCTGTCGCTTCTGTATTCATAGCAGCAAAGATATTAAGATCATAGGTCGTATCCCCAACGATCAGTTCTCCCTTCGTATGCTTGTTGAAAAATTTTTCTTTCAAATACGAATGCAATGAGCCAAACATATGGTTTCCTTCCATGTGATGACCGTAGATCAAAGAATAGGAATCTGTAAAATCCGGCTGATTCCGAAAGTCTAGGAAGATGGATCCTGACAGGGAGTAGTCACCGTATGGATCTTTATTCAGATATTCTTCATTATTAATGCCCTGCATAACTGGATAATCAATATTCGTACCTTCAAGAGATACCCATGCCACCATATTTCCTACAATTTCTCTGTCAACTTCTTCCGCTTCATAGCCCGGTTTATGTTTCAACAGACTCGTATCGTTTGCATGTTGATAGACAAGGTAACTGTCAATCAGTGCATATAAACCGATCAGAAACAGCAGAACACAGATCAGAAAAACGAACGCATCTTCTATCTCACTTAAGATATGGATAACTTTTTTCAACTTACTCATGTGATCCTACCCCAATATTAAAAGCTTCTTCGTCTCATAAGGAATAATAACTTTCCTTTGATCTGGTTCTTTTTAATACCACCAAGTTCCCGGCTATCTGTTGTAATCTGTCGGAAATCATTTAAAATAAAATATTCATCTTCTTTTAATTGCAGTGGATATTTCACTTTTCCTTTTTCTGCCTTGTAGGTCTTATATGGATTTTCTTCTGTCGGCTGATAGTCATCAACTTTAAATCCACCTTCTTCTGCAAATTCAACAACCTGCCCTCCGGATGCAATAATGCGACCTACTCTTTTTTTACCGTTCTCATCCTCATAGAGAACAACATCATTCAAATAAATCTTGTCTAACCGGTAGAAGATACAGAAGTCTCCGTCTTTCACATATGGATACATGCTGTTTCCCGTCATTCGGAAAATCTGGAATACAAATGTCAACAGACACACGATAATCAAGATCAGTACAACTGTTTTCCGTATAAAACGAAATAAAAACCTGTATTTTCCCACTTTTTTCTTTTTGTCTTTGGTACTTTCTTCCACCGGCGAACTCCCCCATCCGAGTTGATTTATCTATAATGTCCTATGATTTCAACAATATGTTTATTTTTCCGATCATTTCTACCAATTAATTATATATTTTTAATATTTTTTGTGTAATGCACCAAATGGTTATATTTTAGCCCTCTCTTTTTGTCTAAAGTGTGCCAAAAAAAATAATGAGCTATCGCACGAAGCGACAGCTCATTATTTTAATCTCTTATGAACTTTATCTGATTTTCCACTACATCTTTTCAACGATCCGCATCAGCATCAATCCGTTACGGACGATCAGCATTTCTGCCGGATTGCTAAAGTCTATCCCTGTTATCTCTACAATCTTACGCAAGCGATACATAATTGTTCTATAGTGGACGAACATCTCTTTTGATGTTTTCTTCTGACTTTGATTATTGTTCAGAAAGCATTCTAACGTATCAACCAAATCTCCTTTTTTCTGAGTATCATAATCATATAGTTTATACAAGGATTCTGGTATACAGGACCACAACTGTTCTTTGTTCTCTGGTTTTGCAAGCATACGGAAAAAGCCAAGTTTTGAAGAATCCACGACGGATCTGTCTTTATCTCCAATCACAGTTCGAATCATATCTATATATTCGATCGCTGTCTGGGAATCTTCAAACGATTCTTTCAGTTGTGAGTATCCTTTTACGCGCTTTCCAATACCGATCACGAAATTGATCTCTATTTCTTTTTGAATCAGTTGATTTTGTATGCTCTGTTGAATATTCTCCAAATTCTTCCTGAAATCGTATTTGCTTTCTTCGTCCTGTTCTTTATGAATATAGATAATCTGATTCGTATTACAATAAATATAGCTTTTGGGTAACAGATGCAGAAGTTCTTGTTTTACAAATTCTGTTGTTTCCAATTGAAGTGGGGTGAATTTTGCTGCATTGTCTGGCGGAATCAGACAACAGGTGATGACCCGGAACTCATCTGTTTTCTTAAAGCCCAGGATATCTGCCACTTCTCTAAGTTCGGTGTTGGTAAGAGAACCATTTAACATGCGGTAGCCAAGATCTTTATGGTATTTCTTCGCAATGTTCTCTTCTGCTGCCCTCCGCATCAAAAGATATTGTAGAACAACAATTGCATTTTCCAGACTGATAAAGTCTAATGTGGTTAATGCTTCATTTTTTTCCGTGATAACCAGATAGAATCTCATCTGTGTATAAACATCAAATTTCTTAATATATTCTGTATACACTCTTGCTTGACGCAGATAGGGATATTTTGCAACCATGACATCGGGTCTGTATTCTTCCACTTCTTTAGCAAATTCAAACCCTGTCAACGTTGGATCCGTAGTAGCAATGCAATTCCTGTTTTCATCATATAAGGATAACGGATTTCCAACCATTCTGTCTATCTGCTGAAGAATATTATCAATATTTTTCAAGACATCTAATTCATTTAACAGAAGCACACTCAGATTATCATGTGTTGTTTTAAAATAGGATAGCTTTGCAATCTTCAGATCGAATATCTGCATCAATACATATTTAATAATTCCCCAATAATACATATCTGCCGGTATTTCTATAACCGGCAGATGATATTCTTCTGAATACTGCATCAGAAGATCAAATAATCTTTTTTGTGACTCTGTCTGTTGATTTCTTTTTACAATAAATCCGCTGATCTGTAATTTCACAAATGCTTCCATGTGTTTCTGAAATTCGCTCTCACTGATGCCTTCATATGCTTTCAGGCTTGTCATGAGAATTTCTCCACCGGATAAATATCTTTCCATGTCCGATGTCTCGATAATCTGGATTCCGCTTATCTCCTTATTGCCCCCCCAGAAGCACTATTGAGCAATTTCATCCCCGGAAACTGATTCGAATCAAGCAGATCTTTTATTGTATAGTTCATGGACTTCACTCTCTTTTCCCCAGTCGGAGATCAATTCTACAGATGCAGAACTCTCTCCTTGATCTCCTGCGTTCTTCCCTGATTCCAGAACTGCGTTCCGATATATCCGCAGGTACGTCTTGCAACATTCAGTGTATCCTGGTTGCGGTTTCCGCAATGCGGACACTCCCATACGAGCTTTCCTTCCTCATCTGTTATAATCTGGATCTCTCCGTCATATCCACACTCCTGACAGTAATCGCTCTTTGTATTGAGTTCCGCATACATAATGTTGTCATAAATGAAACGGATGACCTGGAGTACAGCTGCAATGTTGTCTTTCATGTCCGGAACTTCTACATAGCTGATGGCTCCACCGGAAGAAAGTGCCTGGAACTGAGATTCAAACTTCAGTTTTGAGAAAGCATCAATCTCTTCTCTGACAAATACATGATAGCTGTTTGTAATATAACTCTTATCTGTAATTCCAGGAACAATGCCAAATCTCTTCTGCAGACATTTTGCGAACTTATAGGTTGTACTTTCAATCGGTGAACCATAGATACTGAAAGCAACGTTCGTCTCCTCTTTCCACTGGTTACATGCATCGTTCATGTGCTTCATAACATCCAGTGCAAATGGTGTAGCATCCGGATCTGTATGGGATTTTCCTGTCATATATTTCACACACTCGTAAAGTCCTGCATATCCAAGAGAAATCGTTGAATATCCTCCATAGAGAAGTTTATCAATCGGTTCTCCCTTCTTCAGGCGGGCAAGTGCTCCGAACTGCCACAGAATCGGTGCTGCGTCAGACAGTGTTCCTTTCAGACGGTTGTGTCTGCACATCAATGCGCGATAGCAAAGTTCCAGTCTGTCATCAAAGATCTTCCAGAACTTATCCATATCTCCACCGGAAGAAAGTGCAACATCAACAAGGTTAATCGTAACAACTCCCTGATTGAAACGTCCGTAGAATTTATAGTTTCCGTTCTCGTCTTTCCATGGGCTTAAGCAGCTTCTGCATCCCATAACCGGGAAACAATTTCCTTCTTTAAGCTCTTTCATCTTTTTCTCGGAAATATAATCCGGAACAAGACGCTTTGCAGTACACTTTGCTGCAAGTTCTGTCAGATAATAATATTCGCTTCCTTCTTCGATATTATCTTCTTCCAGAACATAGATCAGTTTCGGGAATGCCGGTGTCACCCATACTCCGGCTTCATTCTTAACTCCCTGATAACGCTGACGAAGTGTCTCTTCGATAATCATCGCCAGGTCTTTCTTCTCTCTCTCGTTCTTTGCCTCGTTCAAATACATGAAAACTGTAAGGAATGGTGCCTGTCCGTTAGTTGTCATCAGTGTGATCACCTGATATTCGATTGTCTGGACACCCTTTGTGATCTCTTTCTTCAGTCTTCTCTCTACGATCTCATTGAGCACATCTTCCGGATATTCCATTCCGACCAGTTCCTGTTCGCTGATCACTTCCTTGCGGATCTTCTCTCTGGAAACATCTACAAACGGTGCCAGATGAGCAAGTGAGATACTCTGTCCACCATACTGGTTACTTGCAACCTGGGCAATGATCTGAGTTGCGATATTACATGCTGTAGAGAAGCTGTGTGGTTTTTCAATCATTGTACCGCTGATCACAGTTCCGTTCTGAAGCATGTCCTCAAGATTCACAAGATCACAATTGTGCATATGCTGTGCATAATAGTCAGAATCATGGAAGTGAATGATTCCTTCTCTGTCTGCCTCCACAATATCATGTGGGAGAAGCATTCTTGTTGTCAGGTCACGGCTGACCTCTCCTGCCATATAATCTCTCTGTACGCTGTTGACTGCCGGGTTCTTGTTCGAGTTCTCCTGCTTTACATCCTCGTTGTTGTACTCAATCAGTGACAGAATACGATTGTCTGTTGTATTCGCCTTACGTACGAGGGATCTCTTATAACGATATCTTACATACTTACGTGCAAGTTCAAAAGCTCCGGTAGCCATAATCTGATTCTCTACCATATCCTGGATCTCTTCTACGGATACTGCACGATTCAGCTTGTTACACTTGAATTCCACATATTCTGCGATATCTTCAATCTGGCTGTCTGTCAGCGTACGCTCCCCATTATCCTTATCCGCTTTCGTCACAGCAACCACGATTTTCTGTATATCAAATGTCTCTTCCGACCCATTTCGCTTGATAATTTTCATTGATCAGTCTCCTCACTTTTTCTTATTCTTGCACGATATCTTGTGTTTTATCCGTTTCTATCGTGCTGTCTGATACTTATTCTAATACAAAATATAGTATAATGCAATCCCTAAAACACAGTATCATGTATTTTCAGAACATCTGCTACATTTTTTGAGTTTTTCATTTAACTGATAATCTTTACTCTATCTGTTATACAAAATCAAAACTGTCTATGAATTATCTGTCTACTCATTCTCCTTTCACACCTGCGGAAAAGGCAGCCAAACAGTCCTTATTCAAGGACTTTGGCTGCCTTTTCTTTCGTTTTATTTCAGGTAATAATTCTATTTATTTTTCGAATTCACAGATAATTCGGTCAATTCTTTTTCTAATAAGATCCATTATGTTTTGCATGGAAATCTCTTGTCTCTTTGACGATCACTCCGTTCAATGCAAGAAGTGCAATCAGGTTCGGGAATGCCATCAGTGCATTGAAGATATCTGCGATATTCCATACTGCTTTTACTGTCATATAAGGTCCAATGAATACTGCAAGGATATACAGGATACGATATCCCATTACAACTCCTTTATTTCTGTTAAACAGGTATTCCACGCATCTCTCGCCGTAATAGTTCCATCCGAGAATTGTTGTGAATGCAAAGAATACAAGACACAGCATCAGGGAGAATGTCGCTACGAACGATGGGAATGGAAGTCCTTTCTGGAAAGCATCCATTGTGATTGCCACACCTTCAAGTTCCGGGTTCAGCCAGGAACCGGCGATCACGATAGAAAGTCCTGTCATCGTACAGATTACGATTGTATCAATAAATGTTCCTGTCATAGACACAAGTCCCTGACGGACCGGTTCTTTTGTTCTTGCTGCTGCTGCTGCGATCGGTGCACTACCAAGTCCGGACTCGTTTGAGAAGATTCCTCTTGCAACACCTTTCTGCATTGCTACGAACACGGATCCAACCGCTCCTCCTGCAAGTGCACTTCCTGTAAATGCAGATTTCACGATAGAAGCCAGTGCTGCAGGAACAGCTGTGATATTTGCAATAATGATGATTACCGCAAGTCCTACATAAAGAACTGCCATAAATGGTACGATAATCTCAGATACTTTTGCAATTCTCTGGATTCCTCCAAGAACTACAAGACCTACGCATACAGTCAGGAACAATCCGGCGATTACAGTAGCCCATGAGTAGTTTCCTCCGAACAGGGAAACTGTATGCGCCATATCCGGGTCGAAGAAATTCTTAACCGCTGATGCAATACTGTTTACCTGTGTAAATGTACCGATTCCGAAGAGACCAACTCCGGCTCCGAAGAATGCAAAAATCTTCGCAAGCCATGTCCACTTCTTACCCATTCCATTTTCAATATAATAGAATGGTCCGCCAAGTACATGCCCGTCTTCGTCGATTGTACGATATTTGATTGCCAGAAGACCTTCTGCATATTTTGTCGCCATTCCAAAGAATGCCGCGATAACCATCCAGAACAACGCTCCCGGACCACCAAGTGCGATTGCTGTTGCAACACCTGTGATATTACCGGTTCCGATCGTTGCTGACAGAGCCGTACAAAGTGCTCCAAAGCTGGTCACTTCTCCGCTACCGTCTTCTTCATCTTTAAACATGAATTTGAAAGCTTTGCCAAGATGCCTGATCTGTACAAGACCAAGTCTGGCTGTTAGAAAGATACCTGTTGCCATGATGAGGCAGATCAACGGAAGCCCCCACACAGCGTTGTCGATTGCAGTGATAATTTTGTCGATTTGTGCAAACATTTCTTTATTCCTCCATCCTTTTGCCTGAGAGA
>OIYH01000942.1_pt1 | contig 18394 bp, 17 predicted proteins | sample 1587911 | NCBI WGS metagenome assembly OIYH01 (sample SAMN03283252) | human gut metagenome | biome: human-associated habitat; material: feces | host: Homo sapiens | place: USA | collected 2013
TTGAGATACCATCCTCCTGCCACAGCACATAAAGAATACGCCCCTGGGCTCCATTGAACGCATCAATATTCTTTTCGCTGAGAATCTTCTCAAAGATTCGGTCTCCAAGTTGTTTTATTTTTGAGACAAGAAATCCGCCATTCATTTCCATATAAAAGCTCCTATATAGTAGTTTGTTAAATTATACTATATAGGAGCTTTATTGTCAAGAGCTTGTATGTCTGAATAGAGGTAAATTTCGATTTGTCGCTTCGTTTATGCCACAAAGAATGGATTGCTGATCATAAATAATAAAAACTCACTCGGCTTAAGTGCTTTTTCTAAATGCAAATATTAATTATGATATTTAAAAAATTGTTTCAACTTGCTATTGCAATTTGCGAAAAATAAAAAAACGCCGGAAACCCTTGATTTTACTGGGCTTCCCGGCGGAGTTTTTGGCGTGCCAAAAGGGATTCGAACCCCCGACCTTTCGCTTAGGAGGCGAACGCTCTATCCAACTGAGCTATTGGCACATAACATAACTATTGTATATGATGGCTTGCGATTTGTCAAGAAATTGGGAAATTTTCTTATTTTACTGAATATTTAAAAAAATTAAAAATAAGTGTTGACAAATGGAGAAACTTGTGTTAGAATAAATCTTGCTGAAATGCTGAAAGGCAAGATGAGCATACGGAGAGGTGTCCGAGTGGTTTAAGGAGCTAGTCTTGAAAACTAGTGATCCCGCGAGGGACCAAGGGTTCGAATCCCTTCCTCTCCGCCATTTTATTTTATAGTGAATTTAAACTTCACACGGAGGATTACTCAAGTGGTGAAGAGGCTCCCCTGCTAAGGGAGTAGGTCGCTAACGCGGCGCGAGGGTTCAAATCCCTTGTCCTCCGCCAAGAAAAAAGCACTTGCTTTTGCAAGTGCTTTTTTCAGTGAAATAAATCCAAAAGGATTTGTTAAATACCTATCGGTGTGAAATATGGATTTTCCATGTGAAGTGCCTGACGGCGTGAAAGGATTTATTTTATTTCACTTTCTGCGCAAGCAGAAAATTTCACAATACAATAGTATTATTTCACATACGAAGTATATTTCACTTGTTATAAATTAAAAGAGGTTCGTATGGCTGAATCAAAGCTTAGAGAACTATCAATTGATTTATATAACCGGTGCGGCACTATTCGCGGAATATTGGTTGCATCTATTAATACTGCAAAAGAAAATTTACAAAAGGAAAAGATTAATTCAAAATCAAAAACCAATATTTCCGTATAATAGCATTACCCGATTGACACCAAACTTAATAACTGGTAATATAAGGCTGTGAGAATATTTGTATTCTTGCAGCATATTTTTTTACCAAAAGGAGGATGGATTAATGGGATTTTTATTAGGAAAGACCGCTGTTATTACAGGCGGAGGAAGGGCTGTTCTCAGCGACGGAGGTTGCGGTTCAATCGGCTACGGCATCGCTGTTGCTTATGCAAAAGAGGGTGCAAACCTTGTTATTACAGGCAGAAATGTCAAAAAGCTTGAGGATGCCAAAGAAGAACTAGAAAGACTTTACGGAGTAAATGTGTTGCCTGTTCAGGCTGATGTCAGCAAGGACGGCGATAACGAAAAGGTTGTTCGGAATGTTGTTGACAGAGCTGTTGAAACATTCGGCGGAATTGATGTCTTGATTAACAACGCTCAGGCTTCTGCATCGGGTATTACGCTTGCTGATCATACAACAGAGCAATTTGACCTTGCTGTTTATTCGGGATTGTACGCAACCTTCTATTATATGAAGGCTTGCTATCCGTACCTTAAAAAGTCAAAGGGAACGGTTATAAACTTTGCTTCGGGTGCCGGACTTTTCGGAAACTTCGGTCAGTGTGCATATGCAGCCGCAAAAGAGGGAATAAGAGGTCTTACAAGAGTTGCCGCCAACGAGTGGGGTAAGGACGGAATAAATGTCAACATTGTCTGTCCGCTTGCGTGGACTGCTCAGCTTGAAAAATTTGAGCAGGCTTATCCCGACGCATTCAAGGCGAATGTAAAAGTGCCGCCAATGGGACATTTTGGTGATGTCGAAAAAGAAATCGGCCGTGCCTGTGTTGCACTTGCATCACCTGATTTCAAGTATATGAGCGGCGAAACCATTACCCTTGAGGGCGGAATGGGGCTTAGACCGTAGTTTTATTTTAAGAAAAACCGTGACAGGTAATAACTTTTGAAAAATAAAAGACAGCCGATGTGTGAAATTCGGCTGTCTTTTTTGTTACAGATTAGATGAAAAAATACCGGTAAGCTGCTGCACTCCGATTGACACGGCAGAAATTGCTATCCAACAGCAAAAGCCTAAAATAATCGGTTTTGCACCGCTCTTTATAAGTTTTACTATGTTTGTGTTAAGTCCGATTGCACCCATTGCCATTGAAATGAAAAATGTTGCGAGCCATTTCATAAGCGGCACAAAACCATTGCTGTAAAATTCTGTAAAAGAACATTGCGGAATGAATCCGACAAGTGTTGATACAAGTGACGCTCCGATAAAAAAGAGGATGAACCAGGGGAAAATCTTTTTGAACGAAAATGATGAACCTTTTGCTCCGATTGATTTTGCCTTGTGTGTTCTGTAAATTGCAAGACAGAGTGTTATCGGAATTATCGCAAGTGTGCGTGTCAGTTTTACGGTTACTGCTGTTGACAAAATACCGTTTGCATACCAGATTTTTTCAGCAGTTGCGGCGGTTGCGGTTACGGACGATGTGTCGTTTACAGCTGTTCCTGCAAACACCGCAAAGCCTTCTGTGCCAAAGCCGACAGCGTGTCCGAATGTCGGAAAAATGAGCGCCGCAAGAATATTGAACAGAAAGATAACCGAGATTGATTGTGCAATTTCCTCGTCATCGGCATCAATTACCGGAGCTGTTGCCGCAATTGCAGAACCGCCGCAGATTGACGAACCTACCCCGATAAGACATGCTGTTTTAGGTTTGATTTTTGCAATTTTCATAACTGCAAATGCTGTTATGAGGGATGTTGAAATTGTGCTTATAATCACAGGCAGACTCTTACTGCCTACACTTGCAATTGTACCGAGATTAAGCGAAAAGCCGAGTATGATTACAGCCCATTGCAGAATCTTTTTTGAGGTGAATTTTATTCCGCCCGAAAAATATTTGTTCGCAGAAAATTTCGGCGCTAAAAGCGTGATTATCATTCCCATTATAATTGCCGCAACAGGTGCGCCTATCAGCGAAAACGAAAACGAGCCGATTTGAACAGTGCTGAAAAGCTCCGCAAATGCCGCAATTACGGCACATACAAGGATTCCGCCAAAATTTGTTTTGATAAATTTCATTGTTTTACCCTTCCCGAATTTATTTTGCCTGTTGAGTATAACACGAAAGTATGATAAAATCTAATTATTATTTAAAATGATATGATAATCAAAATTTATCAGAGGGGTGCAATATGATTGATTACAGGGTTAAAACATTTCTGGCACTTTGTGATTTTATGAATTACAGAAAAACGGCACAGATTCTCAATATGACACAGCCTGCCGTTACTCAGCACATACATTTTCTTGAAAATCAGTACGGCTGCAAGCTGTTTGACTATGACCGACACAGCTTAAAAATGACGAGAGAGGGAATGCTGCTTAAAAGATATTGTGAGTCGGTTATGTATCAGGAAGAAAAGCTGTTTGAAAAGATTAAGTCGGGTGAAAAACGACTTGTGCGGTTTGGTGCGACAAAGACAATCGGAGAATATGTTATCCCGGAACAGGTGGAAAGATTTTTGCAGCTGCCCGATTACAATGTTGAAATTGAGATTGACAACACAAGGTATCTGCTTGATAAACTGAAAAGGGGTGAACTTGACTTTGCGTTGATTGAAGGATTTTTTGACAGCAACGATTTTTTGAGCAGAGTTTACCGTTCGGAAAATTTTGTCGGGGTATGCAGTAAAAATCACAGATTCGCAAACAAAACGATTTTGCCCGATGATATTTTTACCGAACATCTTTTTCTGCGTGAAAAGGGTTCGGGAACACGAAATATTCTTGAACAGGTTTTGTCGGAGCATAACAGAACAACAGGACATTTTGCGAGAGTAACCTGCATAAACCACTTTACGCTTATGTCAGAGCTGATTGCAGATAACCTTGGAATAACTTTTGCTTATGAGGTTATGCAAAAGAGCTATTCAAGCCTTGCACCGTTTTATGTTAAGGGGTGGAATATTGTGCGTGATTTCAATTATGTTTATCTTGATTCCGCTGATTCACTTGAAATTCTTGAAGCCTTTGACAATCTTTCCGAATAGTCAAATTTGGACAGCTTTTGCTGTCCTTTTTTCTTTCACAGTTTCACACACAAGGACACTCGGCATAATATGAGGGTGTAGAGAATAACTTGATTTACGGGTGTTGTGTATGAAAAAGAGCGACATAAGAACATTTGGCATAATCGGCGGTGACAAGCGACAGCTTTTTCTTGCAAAATCAATTTCTGACAGTTGTTACGATGTTTTGCTCGGCGGATTTGACAGCCTTGAAAGCTACGGTTCATTGAGCCTTTGTAATGTTAAAAAGGCAATTTCGGAAAGTGACGCATTGATTTTTCCGTTGCCGTCAATAAGGACGGACGGCAGTCTTAACACGCCGTTTTCAAACGAGAATATTTTGCTTGACGGTGACGATATTGAAATTATCCTTAAAAAGCCTGTTTTTACTACGATGAAAAGCAGATTTTTAAAGGCATATCCAAGGCTTTCCGACGGTGAAATTTTTGATTACGGAGCAAGAGATGATTTTGCAATCCTCAACGCATTGCCTACAGCAGAGGGTGCAATTGAATGTGCAATGAGAGAATATGAGGGTACGATTTCGGGCAGTAAGTGTCTTGTGACGGGATTCGGCAGAATCGGAAAAATTCTTGCTCACAAGCTTGTTTTACTCGGAGCAAATGTTACCGTGAGTGCAAGAAAGCCGTCAGACCTTGCATATGTAAAGGCACTCGGCTACAATGCACTTAATACGGAAAATCTCAAAACGGTAAAGCGGTTTGACATTGTTTTCAACACAATTCCGAGGTTGATTTTTGACAGGGAACTTCTTATGAATACCGACACAAACACCCTTATTATAGACCTTGCGTCCCTGCCGGGAGGGGTTGATTTTGATACCGCCGAAAAACTCGGAATTTATGCCGTTAGGGCATTGTCGCTCCCCGGAAAATGTGCTCCGAAAACGGCAGGAGAAATTATAAAAACTACTGTATTTGACATTATCAAGGAGGTTTACAGGTGACAAAAGCAACCATAGGATTTGCAATGTGCGGTTCCTTTTGCACCTTTTCAAAGGCTTTTACGCAAATGCAGAGGCTTGTTGACTCAGGCTATGATGTTATTCCGATAATGTCGCAAAATGCCTTTTCAACATCAACTCGTTTCGGAAAAGCGGAGGAAACGGTAAAGAGGGCAGAAGAAATAACGGGCAAAGCTGTTCTGCATTCGGTTGTGCAGACAGAACCGATAGGACCTAAAAAAATGTGCGACTTGCTTGTGATTGCACCGTGTACGGGCAACACGCTTGCAAAGCTGTCGCTCGGAATTACCGACACGGCGGTAACAATGGCGGCAAAGTCGCATCTGAGAATTTTAAGACCTGTGCTGTTGTGCGTTGCAACAAATGACGCTCTCGGTGCGTCGGCACAGAACATCGGCAGACTTCTCAACACTAAAAATATTTACTTCGTTCCTTTAAAACAGGACGATTGCATCAAGAAACCAAATTCGCTTGTGGCTGATTTTGATAAGCTTGAAGATTGCGTAACCCTTGCATTGCAGGGAAAACAACATCAGCCGATTTTTTTATAAAAGAACAACAGCCGTCTTGAAATGCAAATTTTCAAAACGGCTGTTATTTGAGTTGACAATTAAAAAATAATGTAATAACATAAAGTAAAGTATTTCTGCTGAACAGGAGTGAGTATTTAATGAGAAAAAGAGTAAACAAAATTATTTCTGTTGCACTATCGGCAACTCTTGCGTTCGGTGTGTTTACAGCATTGCCGATGTCGGCAAATGCGGTTGTATCAACGGCAAGCGAGGTAAGTGCGGAGGCAATTCCAAAACATGAGCTTTATAAAAGCTATACATATGGCGGATACAAATATCGCATTGTGGGTCAGAAATCAAACGGAAGATTTAACGCATGGATTGAATCTTATTCCGGTAAGTCTGCAAGCGTCAATGTTCCTGCGTCAGTCGGTGATTGTGATATGGTCGGCATTGACAACAATTGTTTTTCGTTTAACAAAACTTTGAAAACAATTATTGTTCCCAAGGGCATTGCTGAAATTGGTTCAAGTGCATTTCTCGGCTGTACCGCACTTACAAGTGTAAGCCTGCCGAGTACACTGACAAAAATAAATTTTTGGGCATTTAAAAATTGTACAAGCCTTTCAACACTTTCAATTCCGTCAAGCGTTGTTTCGATAGGTGATAACGCATTTGACAATTGCCTTTGGTACACAAATCAATCTAACGGAATTGTTTACGCAGGAAAAGTTGCGTATAAGTACAAGGGTAAGCTTGCGGATAACAGCTCTGTTACGATAAAAAGCGGAACTGTTTCAATAGGCGATTATGCCTTTACGGACCAAAAGCTTACATCAGTCACACTTCCGTCAAGCCTTGTTTCAATCGGTGAACAGGCGTTTTCATACACTAATCTCAAAACTGTGACAATTCCGAAAAGTGTAAGCTCAATGGGTTATAATCCCTTTGCGTACTGTTCACAGCTTTCAAGCATTACGGTTCAAAGCGGAAACACAAACTTCTATGTTCAAAACGATTTACTTATCGCCAAGAATCATATGTATTCAGTGACAAAAGATATTACTGATCCTGATGCACCTTCTACGGAATCAAGAAGCTACACATCTTTTGCTCCGTACGGCTCGGTTGTGATATCGTTCCCGTCAGCATCAACGCTGAAAACTGTTACAATTCCCGAAACGGTTAAGGCAATAGGCAATTATGCTTTTGCAGGAAGTAAAATCGAAAAGCTTACTTTGAACAGCGGACTTGAATCTATTCTCACATCTGCTTTTTCAGGTTGCACAAACCTTTCATCGGTGAGCTTTTCCGACAGTATTATCAGCATTTGCGACTGTTCGTTTGAGGAATGTACTTCACTTAAAAATCTGAAATTCGGCAAAAATCTTGAATTTATTTCATACTATGCCTTTTATAACTGCCAAAATCTTCAATCGGTGACAATCGGGGAAAATGTAAAGGCAATTTGCTGTGATTCATTCGGCAATTGCAATGCTCTTGTAATTAACGGTAAGATTGGATCAACAGCAGAAACCTTTGCCAAAAAGTACGGATACAAGTTTAATTCATCAGAAACCACAAGACTTAAAGGCGATGTTGACAATAACGGTATTATTAATGTAGTTGACGCTACCGATATTCAGAAATATGTTGTTAATCTTACAGATGAAAATGGAAATAAGTTTATTGATGTCAACAATGCGGAAGATGTGTATGTCGCAGATGTAAACGGTGACGGCATTATCAATGTTGTAGATGCAACGCTTATTCAAAAGTATATCGCAAGACTTGTGGAGTCACTTTGATAATTAAACAATTTAATAAATAAAAACAACAGCCGTCTTGAAATGCAAATTTTCAAAACGGCTGTTATTTTATGTTTGGATTGTCTGTGCGACAGGTCAGATAATCAAGGCTTGTGCCGTAGCAGTCGGCAAGTTTAATGAGCAGGGAGAGGGGAATTTCTCTTTCGCCCCGTTCATATTTTGAGTACAGCGACTGGTCGCACATAAGAACCTTTGCAACTTCCTTTTGCGTAAGGTCATTGTCTTCACGCAAATCTTTTATTCTCAGTTTCATTTCATCACCGAATAAATTATAAAATAGTACATAGTAACCTATTGACTTTTAGGACAAATTGTCCTAAAATATTATATGAGGATAAAATTAAATAATTATTCGGAGGAGAATAGGTATGAAAAATAAAATTAAAAAGAATATTCATCGAACTTTATCAGTTTTTATGATAGTGTTGTTAATGTTGGGTGTTGTTCCCATTGTTGGTGTTAATGCGGCTGAAAAAGTGTCTGATTTTGAGTACAGTGTTCTTGATGATGGTACGGTTGAAATTACAAGATATATAGATGATGGTAGTAGCGATGTTATTATTCCGGAGGTAATTGAGGGAAAAATTGTTACTAGCATTTCTGACGCTTGTTTTTGTGAGTTTACTGGACCTGCTAGTGGTTTTGAAAATATAGAAAGTATTTTTATACCAAAAACCGTTAATAATTTAGCTGAGTACGATTGGGAATACGATAACACAAAAAATAATTGTTGGACATTTTCTAAATTGCCTAACTTAAAGGAAATATCAGTTGATGAGGAAAATGAAAAATATTCTTCTAACGATGGCGTGTTATTTGATAAGAAAAAAGAAACTCTTATGTATTATCCTCGTGCAAAACAGTCAACTGAATATACTGTGCCAAATACGGTTCGTTATATAAATAATTGCTCATTTTATCAAAATGTTTTTTTGCAAAAGTTAAAATTTAGTGATAAATTAAATCAGGTTGCATTGGATGCAATATATAATCTCAAAGAAGTTGAATATCCGATTTTGACTATTAAACCAAGCGATTATGAATATGTGGTAAGATATTGCCCAAATTTGAAAAAGGTTACTATTGGAAGAGAAGTGAATTTTATTCCGGAGTATGAGTTTCACGATTTAAAGGAATACGAAAAAGATGTAACACTTTATGTTTATGACAATTCATACGCACTGGAGTGGGCAAAAGAACACGGATTTGCGTATAAGATTATAGAAGAACCAACAGTTGAAGAAGAACTTATTGATACAAATACAGGGATAACAGTTAAGGGAATAATGAATCCTGATACAACATTAGATATTGAAAAGGTTGAAAATACATTTGATAATTCAGTTGCAACTTATGATATCACTTTGAAAAACAACGGTGTCATAGTTCAGCCTGAAAGCACAATTACAATTTCAATTCCGTCAACTGAAATAAACTGTAAAGTTGTATGTTTGAAAGAAGATGGAACAGTTCAAGATATGAATGCAGAATACAACAATGGTTACTATGTTTTTAAAACCGACCATTTAAGCAAGTATGCAATCATTAAGACGAATATAAGACTTAAAGGCGATGTTGACAATAACGGTATTATTAACGTAGTTGACGCTACCGATATTCAGAAATATGTTGTTAATCTTACAGATGAAAATGGAAATAAGTTTATTGATGTCAACAATGCGGAAGATGTGTATGTCGCAGATGTAAACGGTGACGGCATTATCAATGTTGTAGATGCAACGCTTATTCAAAAGTATATCGCAAGACTTGTGGAGTCACTTTGATAACTTTAGTTTATAACAAAACTGCACAAAAATTTATGGATAAAGACAGCGTGGGGTATTGCTCATGCTGTCTTTTTGTGTTAGAATTGTAGATAACAAAATGAAATAACGAAGGATTTGTCTATGAAATATTGTTCAAAATGCAAGCGACTGCATAATGATGAAGAAACAGTCTGCAAAAACTGCAAGGCTCAGCTTAAAACAATAACCGATGAAAACACTCCCGTGTATCTGCTCACGGCATCGGGCTTTGAATTGCAGAGAGTTAAAGCCGCACTTGAGGACAGCACCGTTCCGTGTGACGCTACAATCAAGAAGTGTATGGAAAATAAATACAGCAAAAGCATTAAGGCATACACAGGCTATGATGATTTGACCTATGATGTCTATGTTCCGTATTCGGCTTATGAAAAGGCATTCGACACCTGCGTGGGAATCGGTGCAATCAAGCTTGAGGGCGAAGAAATTCTTGACGAAGAGGTTGAATACAAAGAAAATGACGGTGAAACACTTGACGAGCAGTTTGAGAAAATGACGGGTGCAAAGCGTACAACTGTAAGAATTGTCAGCGCATTACTGCTTTTGCTTATAGTTGCAGGCGTTGTATTCGGAACAGATGCAATAATGAACTTTATTAAAGAATTTTTCGGATAATTCGGTATCCGATTTTGAGATAAAATGAGTTAAAAATGAATGAAATTACGGAGGATTTTTTACAATGAAACAGGAAACAAAGTGTTTGCATTCCGGCTATGTGCCTAAGAACGGAGAACCCAGACAGATGCCCATTTATCAAAGCACCACCTTTAAGTATGATTCAAGTGATGCAATGGGCAGACTTTTTGACCTTGAGGACAGCGGATATTTTTATACCCGTCTGCAGAACCCGTCAAATGATATGACTGCCGCAAAAATTGCCGACCTTGAGGGCGGTGTTGCCGCAATGCTCACATCAAGCGGTCAGGCTGCGAACTTCTTTGCACTTTTCAACATCTGCGAAACAGGCAGTCACATTGTTGCATCGTCTGCAATCTACGGCGGTACATATAATCTGCTCGGTGTTACAATGAAGAAAATGGGTATTGATGTTACTTTTGTCGATCAGAATCTTCCCGAAGAAGAGCTTGCAAAGGCATTCAAACCAAACACAAGGGCAATGTTCGGTGAAACAATAACCAACCCGACCGTGTCTGTTCTTGATATTGAAAAGTTTGCAAGACTTGCTCACTCGCACGGTGTTCCGCTTATTGTTGACAACACTTTTGCAACCCCTGTCAATTGTCAGCCGATTAAGTGGGGTGCTGACATTGTTACTCACTCAACCACAAAATATATGGACGGTCACGCTGTTTCTGTCGGCGGTGCAATTGTTGACAGCGGCAACTTTGACTGGCTGAAATATGCCGACAAATATCCGGGACTTACAACTCCCGATGATTCATATCACGGCATTGTCTATGCCGAAAAATTCGGCAAGCTCGGCTACATTACAAAGGCTACTTCTCAGCTTATGCGTGACCTCGGTTCAATCCAGTCACCGCAGAATGCTTTTTATGTTATGAACGGTCTTGAAAGTCTTCATGTGAGAATGGAAAGACATTGCAAAAATGCTCTTGAAATTGCAAGATTCCTCAAGGCTAATGACAAGGTTGCGTGGGTTGATTATCCCGACCTTGAAGATGACAAATATCACGCACTTGCTGAAAAGTATCTTCCGAACGGCTCATGCGGTGTACTTTCTTTTGCGGTTAAGGGCGGAAGAGATTGTGCGGTTAAATTTATGGACAGCTTAAAGCTCTGCGACATTGAAACTCATGTTGCAGACGCAAAGACCTGTATTCTTCATCCCGCAAGCCACACCCACCGTCAGATGACGGATGAACAGCTTATTGAGGCAGGTGTTGCACCCGACCTTATCAGACTTTCGGTAGGTCTTGAAAATGTTGATGATCTTATTGCCGACATCAGTCAGGCTCTTGATAAGATTTAATTTTCTTTAAAAGAAATTATATATAAAATTGCAAAATAAATTTACGGAGGGTTGAATATGTCAGCTTTTGTATCTGCGGTTATTGTTGCGGCAGGCGGTTCTGTGAGGATGGGAATTGCCGACAGCAAGCAGTTTATTCCGCTTTTGTCACGACCTGCAATTGAATACACCCTGAAGGCATTCCAAAAATGTCACCTTATCAAAGAAATTGTAATTGTCTGCCGTGAACAGGATAACGACAGAATCAATAAAATTATCGAGCTTAACGGTTTCAACAAGGTTTCAAAACTTGTCAAGGGCGGTGACAGCCGTGCCGACAGCGTGCGTAACGGAATCGGTGCGTGCAGTGAAAACGCCAAATACTATGCTATTCATGACGGTGCAAGACCGCTTATTACCGTTGAAGAAATTGAGCGTGTTGTTGAGGCGGCTTTTGATACGGGTGCGGCAACTCTCGGAACTTCCGTAAAAGATACAATCAAGGTTGTTGACGGTTTCAATAATATAGAAAGCACTCCTATCCGTTCACAGCTCCGTGCAGTTCAGACTCCGCAGGTTTTTGAGCGTGATTTGTACCGCTTTGCTCTTGAAAATGCCGGCGATAATCTCATCAACTTTACAGACGATTGCTCGCTGATTGAAAACATGGGCGGCGAGGTTCTTGTTGTAAAGGGCAATGAGGAAAATATTAAACTGACAACCCCGATTGACATTGTCATTGCAGAGAGTATTCTCAAGTCAAGACAACAGGGTTGATTGTGCAAAGGAGATTTATATGAGAATCGGTCACGGATATGATGTGCATAAATTTGCCGAGAACAGAAAGCTGATAATCGGCGGTACAGAGATTCCCTTTGAACTCGGACTTCTCGGTCATTCGGATGCCGATGTGCTTGTTCACGCAATTATGGACGCACTTCTCGGTGCGGCGGCTCTCGGTGATATCGGAAAGCTGTTTCCCGATACAGATGAAAAGTATAAGGGTGCAGACAGTATTCTTCTTTTGAAAGAGGTGTGCCGTGTGCTTGCCGATTATAACTACAGAATTGTCAATATCGACTCAACCGTTATTGCTCAACAGCCAAAGCTGAAACCGCATATTGACGAAATGAGAAAAAATATCGCCAATGCCTGCGGAATTGATATTTCTCTCGTCAGCGTTAAGGCTACTACCGAGGAAAAGCTCGGCTTTACAGGCAGACTTGAGGGCATTTCCGCTCACGCAGTTTGTCTTATTGAGCAGTACTAAAAAGTTACAGCTTCAAAAAATGCACATATTTTATTACATACATTCGACACCTTGTTCATATTAATGAACGAGGTGTTTTTTATGTTAAGAAAGGCATTTGTTTCAATAACATTGTGTGCTGTGTTTTTATTGTCGCCGTTTGTCGGATTAAAAGTGAATGCTCTCAGTGCAGACAGTATATCCGCTCCGTCTGCCGTGCTTATGGAATCGTCAACAGGCAAAGTTCTTTTTGAGAAAAATCCGCATGAGCAAAGACCGTGTGCGTCCGTAACAAAGGTAATGACGCTTTTGCTCGTCTTTGAGGCTGTTGACAGCGGAAAATTAAGCCTTGACGATGAAATTACGGCATCCGAACACGCCGCAGGAATGGGCGGAAGTGACATTTGGCTTGAAAAAGGCGAAACCATGAGTGCGGATGATATGATAAAGGCAACGGTTGTTGTATCTGCCAACGATGCGGCGGTTGCGCTTGCGGAGCATATCAGCGGAAGTGAGGACGCTTTTGTTGAAAAAATGAACAGTCGTGCCAAAGAACTCGGAATGAACGACACCGTTTTCAAAAACTGTAACGGACTTGATGAGGAGGGGCATATAACCTCTGCCTATGATGTTGCGCTTATGTCAAGAGAGCTTACAAAGCATGAGAAAATTTTTGACTACACATCAATTTGGCTCGATAATCTTCGTGGCGGTAAAACTCAGATTGTCAACACGAACAAGCTGTTGAAAACCTATAACGGAATTACGGGATTGAAAACAGGCACAACCAACGATGCGGGTTGCTGTATGTCTGCAACCGCAACAAGGGGCGATGTTTCGCTGATAAGTGTTGTTCTCGGCTGTAAAACAGGCAAAGAGCGATTTGCAGGTGCGGCGGCACTTCTTGATTACGGCTTTGCAAATGTTTCCGTGAAAGAATTAACACTTCCCGAAGATATGCCGAAAAGCATTGAAGTGAACGGCGGTATGGCCGACAGCGTAAAGCTTGAATGTAAGGTTTCTTCAAAAATAGTGGTTGACAAAGGAAACGGTGCTAAAATTACAACCGAAATCGACCTGCCCGACAAGATTGATGCTCCCGTTGAAAAGAATATGAAGATAGGTACGCTTACATATCTTGTCAATTCAAAAAAGGTGCAGAGCTTTGATATTTGTGCAGGCGATTCTGTTCAAAAAACAAGCTTCGGTGCATTGCTTGAATATGTGTTCGCTTCACTGATTTCGCTTTGATTTTGTCGGAAAATCAAGCGTTTGTGCATTGTTATTAAAAGCAGTGCAAAAAACAATGCGGGTTTATTTTAAAAATTCACAAATTGACCTTGCAAAAACGCTCATATTATAGTATAATAAAACAACAAAGATACTTATTGCGATTCTATTTTCGCTATAGGAATTTTGGAGGAATTTATAAATGGCAACAAAGTTAAATGACAAGTATTTAAGTGATTTTATCGGCGAACACGAATATGACGGTGTTGCTGCCGAAGTTAAAGCAGCTCACAAGGTGTTGCATGACGGCAGCGGCCTCGGCAACGACTTTTTGGGTTGGCTCAATCTTCCTACAGATTATGACAGGGAAGAGTTCGCACGCATCAAGAAGTGTGCAGAGAAAATCAAGAAAGATACTGATGTATTCGTTGTAATCGGTATCGGCGGTTCTTACCTCGGCGCAAGAGCGGCTATTGAATTTCTTTCATCACAGAACTACAACCTTACCTGCAAGGACACACCGCAGATTTTCTTCACAGGTAACTCAATCAGTTCATCTGCACTTGCAGAAATCATGGAGCTTTGCGAGGGCAAGGATGTTTCCGTAAATATGATTTCCAAGTCAGGTACAACAACTGAGCCTGCCATCGCTTTCCGTGTGTTCCGTGAAATGCTCGAAAAGAAGTACGGTAAAGAGGGCGCAAGAGAGCGTATTTACTGCACAACTGACAAGGCCAAGGGTACACTCAAGGCTCTTGCCGACGAAGAAGGTTACGAAACATTTGTTGTTCCGGATGATGTAGGCGGCCGTTTCTCGGTTCTCACAGCAGTAGGTCTTCTTCCTATCGCAGTTTCAGGTGCTAATATTGACGCTCTTATGCAGGGTGCCGCAACAGCTCAGAAAGAATTTGACAACGATGATTTAAAGACAAACGATTGTTACAAATATGCTGCAATCAGAAATATGCTTTACCGCAAGGGCAAAACTATGGAAGTTATGGTTTCTTATGAGCCGGCTTACACAATGATGTCAGAGTGGTTCAAGCAGCTCTTTGCAGAGAGTGAAGGCAAGGATAACAAGGGTATTTTCCCTGCAAGCGTTATCTTCTCAACAGACCTTCATTCACTTGGTCAGTACATTCAGGACGGCAGACGCACAATGTTTGAAACTGTTGTTCTCTTTGATAAATGTAAAAAAGAAGTTACTCTCGGTACAGACCCGACAAATGTTGACGGTCTTAACTTCCTTTCGGGCAAGACAATGGGATTCGTAAATCAGAAGGCTTTCGAGGGTACAGTTCTCGCTCATAATGACGGCGGTGTACCGAACATTGTTCTTAATGTTCCCGAAATGAACGAATCAGAGCTTGGCTATCTCATCTACTTCTTTGAGAAGGCTTGTGCTATTTCAGGTTATATGCTCGGTGTTAATCCGTTTAACCAGCCGGGTGTTGAAAGCTACAAGAAGAATATGTTCGCTCTTCTCGGCAAGCCGGGCTATGAGGATCAGAAGGCTGCTCTTGAGGCAAGACTCGGATAATTTCTTAATAAAGTATAACAACGGAGGAACTAATTATGGTTACTTTACTTATCGGTAAAAAAGGAACAGGCAAAACTAAAAAGCTCATCTCTCTTGCTAACGAGGCTGTTGCCGCTTCAACAGGCAATGTTGTTGTAATTGAAAAAGGCTCAAAGCTCACATATGATGTTACACATAAGGCAAGACTTATTGATACAGAGCAGTATCTCATCAGCGGTTATGATATGCTTTTCGGTTTTATCAGCGGTATCTGCGCAGGCAACTATGATGTTACTGACATTCTCGTTGACTCAACATTCAAGATTTGCCCGGAGGCTCTTGCAGGCCTTGAAACCTTCACAAAGAAGCTTCAGGATCTTGCCGAAACTGCATCAACTAACATTGTTCTCCTTATTTCTGCTGACGAAAGCGAAATTCCGGAGTCAATCAATGCTGTTTGCAGAAAAGTATAATTGATACTAATTGATACTTAAAAACAAACTTATCCCTCTCGTTTTTCGGGAGGGATTTTTGTATATACAACTGTATAAATTTAGCACCTCAGTCAATAATAGAAACGGAGGTGCTTTTTTATGAGCGATTATTATAACAACAGAAAGAAAAAACGCAGTCGCCGTGAAAAAATCGGATTTTACACGGCTTGCTCAATTTGTCTGATTGCCGTTTGCATGGCGGTGTACTCAACCTACAATACATTATCAGTGCCAAGTGCAAAAACTCCTGCCGCAACTCAAAGCAATGAGGTTAAGGTTAATGAAAATGTCACGGGTGTAACCCAAACCTTGCCCGAGGTTAAGCTTGATGTCGAAGTTCCTACCATTGCGGCAACCGAAGAACCGTCAACAAATCCGACAGAAAGTTCAAAAAATGCTCTTGAAACAATGCTTTCAACAGATTTGAGCCTGAACTATCCGCTTAATTCAAACAATGTTGTTCGTGAGTACAGCGAAAAAAGTGTTTATTTCAAAACTTTGAATGTATGGAAACCGCACACAGGAGTTGATTTCGGCGGCAAACTCGGCGATGATGTAACCGCAATGACGGGCGGAGTAGTTACTAATGTTTGTGAGGATAAAATGCTCGGCAAAATCGTTGAAATTTCAACTGACAATGTCATATGCAGATATTGCGGACTTGGCTCGGTTGATGTAAACAAGGGTGATTCAATCGATGTCGGGAAGAAGGTCGGTACAATCGGTGCAGTCCCCTTTGAGGCGGGGGACGAAAATCATATACACATTGAAGTGAAGATTGATGGCAAGTACGCCGATCCGCTTTCTTTTATAAATAACAATGAATAATTGCGATTTTGACGCATACAATATTAATGCAAGCCCTCGTTTCGTTTTAAGGGCAACAAAAAAGGCGGATACTTTTGATTGAGTATCCGCCCCTTTTTTGATTTTATGTCAATGATAAAAAATCACGGTAAATAAATTAAAATTCTGTCCGAAAAGCGATTATCTTTCGCTCTCGTGCCATTCTTCGTTACCAAAGATAAAATCATCAAGATCCATAATGACAAATTTCATATAGTACACCTCCTTAATAAAACAATATAGTATATTCAGGAAATGCTCGAATATGAGTGTTATTTTTTATTTGAGTCACAAATATTGATGTAACTTATAATAATGTCAACGGCCTGATCAACTGTAATGTTAGTGCTGTTAAGGCACAAATCATAGTTGTCTGCAAGACCCCATTTTTTTCCTGAATAAAAACTATAGTAATTTGCTCTGTTCTTGTCTGCCTTCAAAACTGCCTGTTTGGCTCTGGCAGGGTCAATGTCCTGTCTGTCAACAGCTCTTTTAATTCTCTTATCAAGATCAGCATAAATATATACCTTCACAAGCTTCGGATTATTTTTAAGAACATAGTCGGCGCATCTACCGACAACAACGAAATTTTCCTTTTCTGCAAGCTGCTTGATAATCTTGTGCTGTAAAATATAAAGACGGTCATTAACCGGCAGGTCGCCCACTGAAGAAAAGTTGTTACCGTAATTGTACAGTCCCACAGACAATGAGTACAAAAGACTGTTGGTAGCTCTTTCGTCAGCGTGCTTGAATACCTCAGGAGAAACACCGCTCTCTTTAGCGGCAATAGAAATGAGCTCCTTATCATAAAACGATATACCAAGCTTCTCGGCAAGTGCTTTACCGATATCGTGTCCGCCTGAACCATACTGTCTTGTAATGGCGATAATTCTGTCAAAACTCATAACTAAACCTCCCGGTATTTGCAATTTGTAAAGTTGTACAGCAACGACATTAAGTAGCTAAATGTCAAAACTATATCGCTTTACATATACTATAATAACACATTTTTGCGAAAAGTCCAGTCTTTAAACACAAACTTCATGAAATTTGTACAATGTGAATAAATACGGGCGTTCTAAGTTATATAAAAAGACAATAGAAGAGCCAAGGATCAGAGCCATGAAATAAAAAATCAATTTCTTTATTTATTACATATATATGTATATATAGAGGGATAAAGAGCAGTAGATGTTAAGACAAAGGTAAGTAATGGTGAAAAGATATCAAAAATCATTCCGATAGTCAAATAATGTAGAAGATTTGCCGATAATGTAAAAAAGATAAAAAAATTGTCAAAAAGGGGTTTACAAAAGAGAGAAGTGCTGATATAATATCAACTGTTGCGCTGAGAGGCGAGGCAGACAAGAGAAAACACAGACGGTGAAAGAGTGTGGAACGCACGGAAGTGGAGAGTCAACATTCAGGAAGTAATCGAAAGTGTTGCTCGGTTTTGATTTTAAAAGCTGAAAAAACTTTTTAAAAAACTTTTAAAAAGTGCTTGACAAAATCAAAACAACGTAGTATAATAGCTCTTGCACTGCTGAGGTTAGCGACTTCAAATGAAGAAAGCAAACAAGCCTTGAAAGTGCGTAGGACCTTGAAAATTGAACAACGAGATAATAGTAAAGAAACCCGTAATGACTTT
>OIYH01000946.1_pt1 | contig 18322 bp, 19 predicted proteins | sample 1587911 | NCBI WGS metagenome assembly OIYH01 (sample SAMN03283252) | human gut metagenome | biome: human-associated habitat; material: feces | host: Homo sapiens | place: USA | collected 2013
TTGCCCTTGTGGGTCGTAAGCATATCGGTCGCGGAGGTCAGCGCCCAGTCGCTCTTCGAAGTGTCAGCCGCGCCGATGCCGAGGTAACCGAACGTGTTCTTCGCGTAATCATACACCGCACGCAGCTTCTGCTGCTGGGTCATGCTGTCCTTGACAACGCTCTTTACTGCCGAAGCCAGCAGCGCGTCCAGTTCGGTCGAGCCGGTGATGTAATAGCCGTTGTGGTCAAGCTCGAGCGAGCCGATGAACTTGTCATGGTCAAACTGCTTGTCATCGTTGACATGGAACAGCTTGCCGCCAATGTTATGCCAGCCCGGCGTCAAATCGGTAGTCTCCTTATCGAACGAAGTCCACTTTTCGGAGCCGCTCGACTTGTCAAACTTATGGTCGGTGGTTGCCTCAAGCATATCCCAGTATGCCCAGTGCGTGTTCGGCACGTCCGGCATAATACGGATGCCCTCACTCGTATTGATCGTAAACTTGTCCGCCTGACGGCCGAGCACACGGTTGAGGATAGTTACCGTCTCCGCACGGGTAATCGGCGCATTCGGACGGAAATTCGTGCCTGCCGAAATCCAGCCCTGTGCCAGAGCGGTCTGCACCGCATTGTACGCCCAACTGGTCTTGGGTACATCAGCGAACGACTTGTCCGTGCCGATGTCGGTGTGCGGGAAGCGCGACAGAATCGCTACAAACTCTGCACGGGTAATCTTGGCGTTCGGCTTGAACGTGCCGTCCGTGTAGCCGTTCACCAGACCGAACCCGGTCATTTGACGAACAGCGTCCGCATACCACGCGGAAACCGAAACGTCATGAAACAGATGGTCCTCATTCTCGACCTTGTTCACCAGCAGAGAGGCCAGCAGCTTGCTCGCCTCTGCACGGGTAATGGACGCATCCGGACGGAAGGTGCCGTCCGTGTAGCCGTTCATATACTGCATATGCTCTGCGGTATTCAGCTGCGGCTGCGGCGCCGAATTCTGAGCCGCGCACGCGGAAACCGGCAGGACTGCCGCCATGAGTGCCGCAAGCATACCTGCGGTCATTCGCTTTTTCATCATACTTTCATACTCTCCTTCAGATCGTTTTCGGGGATAGTACTGAATTAGACGGAATCACTCGTCATTTGGTTCCCTGTTTTGCTCATCTTTTTTACTTTTTTCTTTTTCGGGATCGAGCACGACCGGAATGAGCGCTGCCGCCAGCTTGCCCTTGCCGCGGTGCTTGACGTAGAAGAAGCCGATGATGGAAAACGCGATCGCACCGATGCAGTTGACCTGCAGGTCCTTCATCGTGTCGATCAGGCCAATATCCAGATAGCCGCCAAGCTGCTCCGTCCAATCCTCACCGTTGACAATGACCGACTCAATCTGCACATGCACCGGCACATTCAGGCCGTCCGGGTTGAGTGACACCGTGTTGACCTCGTGCACGACATAGTCCTTCTGCATGTCCGTGTTCATCACCTGATCAGCGGTGAACTCGAAAAATTCCCACAACACGCCGACCGTCATGGAGAAGCAGAACGCCACGATAGCCAGGAACAGCGGCGACAGCTTGAAGGTAAACCGTTCGCTTCGGTTAAACAGGTCAACCAGGCAGAAGCCGACCGCCGCGACCAGAAATCCATTTATCGTGTGCAGCATGGTGTCCCATCCGGGAATGATGGTGTAGAACGAATTGATCTCGCCCAGGATCTCGGCGGCATAGATAAAGCAGTAGATGATAGCTTCCATCATCGGCGGGATGTCGATGGCAAGCTGTTTTTCAATCAGCGTCGGCATCGCCAGCAGCACGAGCGACAGCACGCATACGAACATATTCTCATACCGCTGCATGAACGCACAGCGTATGAATGTCAGCACGACCAGAAGCGACAGTACGCCGCGAATGGTCAGTCTGCGGCGTATGCGGCGGCGCTGCTCCGTGGCGCGCTGCTGTAATTGTTTTTTATCCATATTTGTTAACTCCTTAAAGTAATTGCGAAAAGAGTAAAAGAGAGAACAACCATCTGTTGTTCTCTCCATAGTTTGTGTATTGCTTACAGAACGTAAACCTGCGTGGTCTCGTACACCTCGTAAACCTTCTTGAGGGAGGCCATCTCGGTGCCGGCCAGACGGGCACATGCACGGCCCATCGCAACGGCGTAGCGTGCCACCTCGTCAAACTTCATGCCCGCGTGCATAGCGTTTGCAATCGCGCCGACCATTGCATCACCGGTACCGACCGCACCTTCGTCGTAGATTTTCGGGGTGGTAGTAACGTACAGCGACTCCGGCTCGTCCTTTGCGGTCAGCAGAGCGCCCTCCTGACCCATGGAAACACAAACAGCCTTTGCGCCCATATCCAGCATCTTGCGTGCGGAATGTACAACGACCTCGGGATCGGCGGACGGCTTGTCGCCTACAGCCTCAGCCAGCTCGAAGATGTTCGGCTTTACAAAGTCCGGCTCGCACCTCAGTGCCTCCTGCAGCAGCTCGCCCTGTGCGTCGATGATCAGCTTGCAGCCGTGCTTCTTGATGGTCTTGCACAGCTTACGGTAGTTCTTCAGCGGGAACTCCGGCGGCGTAGAACCCGACAGAACGAAGATATTGCCCTCGTCCAGATAGTTCTCCATGCGGTCGAGCAAACGCAGGAAATCCGAATCATCCAGCTTGTTGCCCGGCTCATTTACCTCGGTATGGCCGCCCTGCGCATCAATGATCTGCGTATTGACACGGAGTTGTCCCGCAATATCAACAAAATCGTGGTGAATGTCCGCTGCTGTCAGCATGTCCTTCATAATGCGGCCGTTTGTGCCCGCACTGAAGCCAAGCGCAATACTGCTGCCGCCCAACGCCTTGATCGCGCGCGACACGTTGATGCCCTTGCCGCCCGGTTCCAGATGACTGGACACCGCGCGATTGAGCTTGCCCACCTGCAGCGGGTGCTCGATCCGCTGCGTACGGTCCAGTGCAGCGTTAAGCGTTATCGTGATAATCATGGGACGCCCCTCCTGAAATAAAATTTCCCTCATCGCGGCTCCGCATTTGTCCCGTGCGAATAACCGCGTTCTCATCTATATTACATTTTACAAAATCTTGTGCATAAAGTAAATGGTTTTTCTTGATGTTAGCCGCATTTAACCGGGTTGTTTTTGTACCCAAACTTTATTTGATTGAGCCGCAGTCTCCGCACCACGGACGCTCCCACTGTTTGCCCGTGACTTTTGCTTCCGCGCCGTACATCGGACAGCACATTTTGCCGGTTTTCGGCAGCGGTTTCGGCTTTGGCGGCTCTTTCGGCGGTTCCTGCTGCCGACGGTACAGCCGCACAAAAAAGACTGCGCCGAGCAGCAGCACTACGGCGATCGCCGCAATCTGTTCTTTTGTCATGCTGTTCCTCTTCTCACTTGTGGTACTTGCCGCCTGCCGCGATATTGAGCGCGCGGTAAATCTGCTCGAGCACCATCACTCTTGCTAAATGATGCGGAAACGTCATCGGTGACATGGACAGCCGCAGCGCCGCCTTCTTTTTCACCCGCTCGGACAGGCCGCACGAGCCGCCGATGAGCACGCAGATCTTGCTTGTCCCCGATACGGTCAGCTTTCCGAAATAGTCCGCCAGCTGCTCAGAGGACATCGGCTTGCCTTCAACACACATCGCAATCACAGACGCGCCGGGCAGCAGCTTGCTCTCGATGAGCGCGGCTTCCTTTTCGAGCGCCTGCGCGATCTCGCCCTCAGATGGTGTCTGCGGCAGACGCTGCTCGGGCAGCTCGATGATCTCTAATTTACAATATGCGCCGAGGCGCTTGGTATATTCCTTGACAGCGTCCGCCCAGAATTTTTCTCCGAGCTTTCCGACGCAGATCAGCCGGACAGAGAGCATAGTCTTTCCTCCCCAAACGATACCGGATGCTCCATGTGCTCCTTTGGTGCAACGAGCACCTCGCACGCGGGCAGTCCGCGCAGCGCCGACAGCGTTTGCTGCCGCGCCAGCTCCGGCATGTTGTTTTTCTCACTCAGGTGCGCCAGCACGAGTGTTCGCGTGCCGCTTTTCACCAGATCCGCTGCAAATACGGCACAGTCCGGATTGGACAGGTGCCCGCTCGGTCCGGCAACGCGCATCTTGAGCGAATACGGGTACGGACCGGCCTGCAGCATGTGCGGGTCATGGTTGCTCTCCAGCACGACCATTTCACAGCCGCGCATAAGCTCGGCCGCATCGCGCGGCACAAAGCCGAGGTCGGTGGCAAAGCCGAACCGGCTGCCGCCGTGCTCGAATATGTAGCCCGTGCTCTCGGCTGCGTCATGCGGCGTCGGAAACGGCACAACGTCCACATCCCTGACCCAGAAGCGCTCACCGCTGTCGAATATGTTCAGACGGTCGGCGTACTCCGGATTCTTTTCCTCGAAAGCCTCGGCTGTGCCGCGAGTGGCAAACACCGGCGCCTTCGCTTTTTTAAGAAACATCGGCAGTCCCTTCACATGGTCGATGTGCTCATGCGTCAGCACCACCGCCGAAATATCCTCCAGTGTGAGCGACAGTGCCTTCAGCGCAGTCGTAATCCTGCGCAGCGACACACCGAGATCGATCAGGATCGCGGTGCCGTCCGCCATATATAAGCCGCAGTTGCCGCTCGAACCGCTGGCGATACTGTAATAATAATGCTCTGCCATGGTACTCCTTCAGCAGTTGTTTTCATCCGTTTGTGTGCTGCAGAAAGGCGGTTCGCGTTAGAATCATTGGTGTGACGTTTCCGCAGTAGAATGCGAACGGTTCCCCGGCAATCTCTGCGCCGAATCCGGTAAGAATGTGCACCGTTGCGTCTCTCGCTTCGAGGAAAATGTTATCCACATCCTGTGTAAAAACATCGTCCAGCACACGTTTCAGCAGAAAGGTTCCCTTGTGCTGTCCGCGCAGCCTGCGCGCGACCGTGATGCGGCCCATGTGCCACTGCCCGCCCTCACGGTAAATGGCCGCTGTGCCGACGAGTTCGCCGTCCTGCTCCATGCACCACCACTGCGGCTGCTTATCCGCCGTGATGAAGTTCAGCTTCTTCGGAATATCCTGCTCGTCCGCGAAAATCTGCGCGGCAAAAGCGAGAACCGCATCCATGTCCGCATCAGACGCACGCCGAACCATACACTCTGCTTTCATTCTGCTCATCTGCCTTATATTCTGCAAAAAAGGCGAAAGGATGCTCCCTCCGCCTTTTTTCCTCATTACAATTAGAAATTACTTGTTCTCGGCGCTTTCCGGAATCTCGGAGCGATACATATCCGCACCCAGAGCAACAAACTTCTCTACGAGCGTCTCATAGCCGCGCTCGATGTTCTGCACCTGCTCGACCTCGGTAACACCCTTGGCTGCCAGACCGGCGATGACCATCGCCGCGCCTGCGCGCAGGTCGTGTGCACGGACCGGAGCACCATTCAGCTCCCTGACACCCTCAACAACCGCGATCGCGCCGTCCACATGAATGTTTGCGCCCATGCGGGTCAGCTCCTCGGTATAGCGGTAGCGGCTGCCCCAGATCCCCTCGGTGATGATGCTGGTGCCCTCTGCCAGACACAGCGCCGTCGTCATCTGCGGCTGCATGTCGGTCGGGAAGCCCGGGTACGGCAGGGTCTTGATGTTGGTCTTGGTCAGCTTGCCCTCGCGGCGAACGAGCACCGCATCGTCAAACTCGGTGACCTCAACGCTCATCTCGCGCAGCTTTGCGGTGATGCACTCCAGATGACGCGGAATAACATTCTTCACCAGAACCGAACCGCCGCAGGCTGCAACGGCTGCCATGAAGGTGCCCGCCTCGATCTGATCCGGAATAATGGAGTAACTGCCGCCGTGCAGGCTCTCTACACCGCGGATCTTGATCACATCGGTGCCGGCGCCCTTAACATCTGCGCCCATTGCATTCAGGAAGTTCGCCAGATCGACAATGTGCGGCTCCTTCGCGCAGTTCTCCATAATCGTCTGACCCTTGGCCAGAACGGCTGCGAGCATGATGTTCATGGTCGCGCCGACCGTAACAACGTCAAAATAAATATGTGCGCCGTGCAGGCCGTCCTCGGGTGCCTCGACCCGGATGTAACCGCCCTTGGGCAGCGTTACCTTTGCGCCCAGAGCTTCAAAGCCCTTGATGTGCTGGTCGATCGGACGGACGCCGCCGAAGTTGCAGCCGCCCGGCATTGCTACCTCGGCAAAGCCGTACTTGCCGAGCAGCACGCCGAGCAGATAGTAGGATGCGCGCAGCTTGCGCTCCAGCTCGTGCGGCTTGAGACTCGGGTTCTGCGCATTCTGAATTTCCACCGTAGTGGCGTTGATCTGGCGGATCTGCGCGCCCAGCTCACGCATGATCTCCATCTGCAGCGTTACATCAATGATCTTGGGCACGTTTTCAAGACGAACCGGGCCATCTGCCAGCAGAGCCGCCGGAACGATTGCGACCGCTGCATTCTTTGCGCCGGAGATGGTCACCTCACCATTCAGCGTCTTGCCGCCGTTGATTACATACTTTGTCAATCTACCTACTCCTCACTAAGCCTTGGCGCGGAAATCTCCGCGTTTTTCTCCGAATACTGTATCTTATGTCAGCGAATGACTGTCCGTGCCGATCCTCTTTGCAGGCAGCTCCGACAGCGGCTAAACCCATTCGCGTAAAATCTCACTAATACATTTTACCACAATTTCAGATAAAGAAAAGCAGTTTTTCAGTTTTCTTCACCGATAATCGTCTTTTTGTCACAATCCACCAAATATTCGCCTGTTTCGGTGTCAATCTTCCAAGTAGGTGTAAGACGAATACGGCGGCTGCTGTCGGTTTGCATACGATAACCGGCCGTCATCGACTCAATCTTACCGGTTTCGCCGCTTTCTGCGGCAAACTGCAGCAGAGCATCTGCTGCGCTGCAGGTAATGCTGATGCCGTTCGCGGTGGTGTACGGCGTGCCGAAGCTCCACAGTCCGACGAGCGACACCGAGCCGTCTCCGGCAGAAAAGTCCAGTGTCAGCCGCCGATTGTGCACCGGCAGTCCGGCGACCGAGCCGGTCAGCGTAACTACCGTGTCCTCCGCCGTCCAGCCGGCCTGCTCGGCCTGAAAGCCCCACCGGCTGCACAGTCGGCGCGCCTGCTCGAGCGCTTCCGATGCGGAAGTCGGCGCAGATTCAGTCAGCGTATAGTCCGCCTGCACATTGCCGTCCGCCTGCCACTCGAGCGTGCCCCTGTCGCTCTCAAAGCGCACCGTGCCGTCCTCCTGCTCGGTGCGTTCAGCGTGTTCGCCCAGCATGGCGGCTGCGATTTTTTCCTCATCTGCGCGGCTGCGGTCGAGCGACAGCTCGGGCAGCGTGATGTCCTCCGGAAACGAGAACGCCGTATCCAGCTGCATCCCTCTGGCGCTCACCAGCGTGCGCAGATTGGCCTCAAGCTCACTCGTTCTCCGGTGGCTTTGCCAGCCGCGTACCGCCAGATTGCCCAGCAGAAACAGGTTGATCGTAAGCAATATTGCGATCAGTATATTTTTGACTTTATCCCATTGCAAGCGCTCTCATCTCCCTTCTGCGGTCACTCTGCCGCATTTTTCAGATAGAACCGGCTCGGTACATACTGTCCGTCCTGTGCCCGGTAGGCTGCCATCAGACCGCGTTCCGCGCCGGAGGCTCCGGCTGCTGCCTGTTTTGCGGGCATGACCGTGCGTTTGCCGCCGGTCGGCTGAAATTTCTGCAGCCGAATCGTTGCCGTGCGCAGCGCACTGCCATCGAATACGAAGGTTGCAAAGTCCGCGTCACCGAGCACCGGCACGCCGCTGTACATCTGCAGAAAAATCAGTGTGGTTTGCTCGCCGCTGCGCTCCACCGCGTACAGCGACGCATGCGTATCCGTATCGCCCGCTCGCTGCGCCGCATCGAGAATCAGCCGGGCGCAGTCCAGCTGTGCATCCAGCGCCGCCGCAGCCGTGATATCGCTTTCGTCATAAGCGCTCACCGTTGCCGAGCCGTCCGTGGACGCGTACTGCACCAGACCGGACGCATTCAGCCGCAGCGTGCTCGTATCATCGAGGAACACGCGGACAGTTCCGTCCTGCTCGTTGTAAAAATCCGTGTAGGCCGTGTAGCCGAATGCACCGAGCAAATCCTCCAGTCCGGTGCCGCTCTGTCCGGCAAACAGATTGATCTGCGCCGGCTTCAGCACCGGAAGCGACAGAGCCTCGCTGTCGAACAGCAGCGTTTCCGGATAGACCGCATACGCATCTCCCGCAAAGCTGCATGACAGACCGCGGAAGTTCTTCTGTGCCTCCTCGAGTGCATTCTGCGAGACCGCTGCATCCGCAGCATACAGCCTGCCGTCTGCCATGCGGACAAACAGCCGCTGCACACCGGCGGCATACACCAGTGTTTCGACCTGCAGGCGGTTATTATCCTTCCACGAGCCGCCCAGCCAGCCCGCAATAGACTGCATCGGGATCGCACCGTGGTAGCGCAGCAGCGCACAGCTGCCCGACCGCAGAGCCGTGCACAGCTCACTCTCATCAGCCGGCCGCAGCCCCTCACCTGTGAGCGCCTGCGACCACAGCGAACGCGTTGCCGTGATGCCGGCGTCAATATCGGTCAGATTGTACTGCACGCCGTACAGCTTGCCGTCAACGGTCAGCGCCATCTGTGCCGGATCCGCCGCCGAAACACCGGAGGACCGTATCTCATAGCCCACCGCACCGCCTACAAAGCGGTCGTGCAGACGGCGGAGTGCGCTGTCTGCGGGCATTTGCGCAATGTTCAGACCCATCAGCCAGTTTACCGCGCACAGCACGCCCATCAGTCCGCACAGCACCAAAAGCGAGATATTCTTTGCGGTGTTCTTCGCTGAGCGTTTCGCACCTCTCATACCTTACCCTCCCTGCCGTGCGGCTTGAGGTCGGTCGGAAGCGTGATCGTCACGGTCGTGCCCTTGCCGTATTCACTGGTCAGAGCGATCTTGCCCTCGTGCTGCTCAACGATCTCCTTGGCGATCGCCAGACCCAGTCCGGTGCCGCCTGCGGCACGCGAGCGTGCCTTGTCCACGCGGTAGAATCGCTCAAACAAGCGCGGCACATCGTCCGCCGGAATGCCGACACCATTGTCCTCAACTGTGATGCGCACATGGTTTGCGCCTGCGCGCTGTGCCGTCAGACGGATCCTGCCGCCCGAAGGCGTGTACTTGACCGCGTTGGACAGAATATTTACCACAACCTGCTCGATGCGTTCCCTGTCGCCGACCATCGGCGGCAGGTTCGGCTCGGTCTCAACGAGGATCATGTGACCGCTGTCCTCGGCGGTCAGCTTCATGGCATTCGTCACCTTTTTCAGCAGATCGGACACCGAGAACCGCGTCATACGCAGCTCCATCCGTCCGTAATCCAGCTTGGAAAGCGTCAGCAGATCGGTGACAATACGCGCCATGCGCTCGCTCTCGCTCGAAATAACGCCCAGAAACTGCTTTTCCGTGTCAAGCGGCAGCTCTCCGGCGGCATCGAGCAGCGTTTCAGTGTACGAGCGGATATTCGTCAGCGGCGTGCGCAGCTCGTGCGACACGTTTGCCACAAACTCGCGGCGTGCGTCATCCAGACGGCGCTGCTCGGTGACATCGTGAATGACGGCGATGACGCCGCCCTCGCCGTCCAGTGCGCCGTAAGGCGCCAGCGTGACGGACAGCACGCGCCCAAATCGCGTAATCTCGTTCGTAAGGAAGCTGCGCGAGACGGTTTCGTCCGTATCCGGCATGTCCAGATCGGCGAACATCTCATCAAAGCTCAGCTTCTGCTCTACACGCACGCCCAGCAGATTTTCGGTTGCCGGATTCATGTGGATGAGCGTGCCGTCGGTCGTGAAGGCGGCTACGCCGTCGGTCATGTGCAGGAACAGCGTGTTCAGCTTGTCGCGCTCGCCCTGCACCTCGCCGACCGTGTTTTTCAAACGATGCGCCATGTAATTGAACGAACGGGTCAGCTCGCCGATCTCATCCGACGACTGCACACCGAGGTCCTGATCAAAGTTGCCTTCCGCGATCGACCGCGCCCCCTCGGTGATGCGCTCGATCGGCGTGGTGATGGTCTTGCTGAGCAGGAAGGACAGCAGGATAGCCGCCAGCAGGCCGAACATCATCGCCTGCATGACAATCTGGAAGAACCGCCACGACAGGTCGGAAATCTCCCGCTTGTTGTCCGCGATATACACGATGTAGTCCACCGCACCGTCGCCGTTCTTGTCGAGCGGCACCGCAATGTCCATAATGCTGTCGGATACCGCCGAGCGCGTTCCGGTCTCTCCTGCCATTGCGGCAATGACGTTGCTCGTGCGGGTGACGGATACGTTCGGGTTGGAGCCGTCAAGGAAGCCGCCCTCACTGTCGAGAATGGCATAGTTGCGGTAATCGTCAATGCCGAGTCGGCTCTTGTGGGCATCTATGATGGTTTTCAGGCCATCCGTGCCGGGTTCGGCAGCCGCCTCCTGCATGGAGCGGATGGTGTCGGTCGTGAACACCGCCTGCATCTGCTCATAAAAGCTGTTCAGATAGAAGGTGTTGATACTGTTGATCAGAAACGTGCCGACCACCGCCATAACGGATACGATCAGCAGCACCAGAATCAGCACCAGTTTTCTGTGTAGTGAACGGAACATAGCTTACTCCCCGTCAGCAAAGTAATATCCCATGCCTCTTTTTGTGATGATGTATCTGGGACTTGCCGGTTCATCCTCGATCTTCTCGCGCAGACGGCGGATCGCCACGTCCACCGCACGCAGGTCGCCGTAGTAGTCATAGCCCCAGACCTGCTCCATCAGCTCCTCACGGGAGAAAACCCGTCCCGGAGCAGCGGACAGGAAGCACAGAATATCAAATTCCCGCGCGGAAAGCTCGAGCGGATGACCGTTTTTGTAGACCATGCCGTTGTCCTTGGATACACGCAGACCGCCGCCGGACGGCGCTTCCGCCTTTTCCCTGTCCTCTCCTGCGTAGGTACGGCGCATGTTCGCCTTGACGCGCGCCATCAGTTCACGCATGGAGAACGGCTTGGTGATATAGTCGTCTGCACCCAGCTCGAGACCCATGACCTTGTCGGTCTCTTCCTCACGGGCGGTCAGCATGATGATCGGCGTGTCCTTTTCCGCGCGCACCCGTCTGCAGACCTCGAAGCCGTCCATCTCGGGCAGCATCACGTCCAGCAGAATCAGGTCGGGCGCTTCCTCAAGCGCGCAGCGCAGACCTTCCGCGCCGTCATACGCCGCGAGTGTGTCGTAGCCCTCACGCTGTAAATTGAATACCAGAATGTCTGAAATGGCCTTTTCGTCCTCAACCACAAGGATTTTTTTCTTATCCAAACCCTTTCCTCCTCTGCACTCTCCAATCTCCACTCTTATCTTAGTAAAGATTCTTCAGCTTTGCTCTATACATAGCCGCCACCGTTTTTGCATCGCGGATCTCGTCCCGCTTGATCATTTTCTCTACCTCTGCGATCGGCAGGCGCACGACCTCGACAAATTCGTCCTCATCCGGCTGCATTTCGCCTTCGGTCAGGTCAAGCGCGGCAAACAGATAGGTCACCTCGGTCAAAAAGCCGGGAGACGGATAAATCGCGCCGAGCGGCACGATGCGTCCGGCGGTACAGCCGGTTTCTTCTTTCAGCTCGCGGATGCCGCATTCCTCGGCGTCCTCCGGACCGTGGTCCATCTTGCCGGCGGGCATTTCGAGCAGCTCGGTATCGAACGCATAGCGGAACTGCCGCACAAGAATAACGTTGCCGTCCTTGTCGATCGGCAGCACGCCGACACCGCCAACATGCTCACAGACCTCGCGCGGCGCGGTTTTACCGTTCGGCAGCGATACCTCGTCCACACGAGCGATCATGATCCTGCCTCTGAACTTATATTCGCTGGAAAGCTGTTTTTCTGTCATATCCATAGAAAAATCCTCCTTAATCGGCTGCATTTACACAGCGCAGGATATAGGCGGTCTCCGGCGGGACGGATACGATCAGACCGTCCGGGTCGGCGTACGCGAAGCCCTCGCCGCTGAGTAGGTCGAGCGCATACAGCGCATCAATTTTTGTTTCCGCATACTGGTGTCCGCGGTTGACCACGATCACCAGACGCGAGTCTCCGCTCGTGCGCTCGTATCGCAGCAGTGCACCGGCTGTCGTGTCGCTGAACTGCAGGTCGCCGTCCGCGAGCGTCTGCTCCTCGGCACGGATTTCGCACAGCTTGCGGTAGAACGCAAGCAGCTCCTGGTTTTCATGTCCCCACGGGAAGGTCCGGCGGTTGAATGGGTCCTCGAAGCCCTGCTGACCGGCCTCATCACCGTAGTAAATGGTCGGCGAACCCGGCATGGTGAACTGGATGACCGCCGCCATCCGCAGGCGGCGCAAGGCGATTTCCAGACGGTCCGGCGGCAGCTGATAGTGTGCGCGGCCGTTTCTGTCCATCTTCCACTCGTTCTCGGTTACGCCGAGAAGGGTGAGCGCACGCGCGGTGTCATGCGTACCTACAACGTTCATCAGGTTGTAGAACACGTCCCGCGGGTAGTTTTCGCGAATGCACTCCATGCTCTCCGCGAAATGCTCGGCGGTGCCGCCGTTCAAAAAGCCGAGGATGGCGTCTCGCAGCGGGTAGTTCATGACGGAATCCAGTTCGCCGCCCTGGAAATAGCGCCGACGCTCGGAGTACGCAATTTTGTTGGACGCATCCTCCCACACCTCACCGATGATGAGCGCATCGGATTTCTCCCTGCGGGCGGCAGCGTTCAGCTTCTGGATGAAGCTGTCCGGCAGCTCGTCGGCAACATCCAGCCGCCAGCCGGACGCGCCCAGCCGCAGCCAGCGGCGGACCACGCTGTCCTCGTCCTCGATGATGTAATCCTGATAGCTGCCGTCGGTCTCATTGACCTGCGGGAGCGTGTAGATGCCCCACCACGATCCGTACTCGTTCGGCCAGTTGTGAAAGTCAAACCAGCTGAAATACGGCGATTCCTTGGACTGGAACGCGCCTACGCTGTCATAATGGCCGCGTGCGTTGAAATAGCGGCTGTCGTAGCCGGTGTGATTGAATACGCCGTCCAGTACAACGCGCATGCCGCGTCTGGCGGCTTCGCTGCACAGCGCACGGAAGTCCTCCTCACAGCCGAGCAGCGGGTCGATGCGCTTGTAATCGCCGGTATCGTAGCGGTGATTGGAATACGCCTGAAAGATCGGATTGAAATAAATGGTGGTAACGTGCAGGCTCTCCAGATAATCCAGCTTGGCGTATACGCCGCGCAGCGTGCCGCCGAAAAAGTCGTTGTTGAGGATTTCGCCGTGCTCGTCCGGCAGATAGACCGGAATATCGTCCCAGTTCTGGTGCAGCACACGCTCGACCACGCCTTCACCCTCCATCTGCTCGGGTGCCTTGTCGCGGCAGAAGCGGTCCGGAAAAATGTTGTAGGTGATGCCCTCACCGAACCAGCGCGGCGTATGGTACTCGCCGTCGTACACGGTCAGCTGGTACTTATCGCCAACCGCCTCGAGCAGCTCCGCCTGACCGCCGTAGCCGCGTGCACAGTAGTGCAGACCATCCGCCAGCTCCACCGAAAAATAATACCAGTACAGACCGGGATGCGGCGGCGTATAGGTTACCGTATACCGGTCATGTGAGCCTTGATAGCCGCACCAGTGCAGCGGATGGGATTCGGCCTGACAGCCGTCCTCCTCAATCCAAAGGGTAACCTGCAGCGCGCCCTGTGCCCGCTGCGGATAAACAGAAAACTCGACCGCCTGCCCTGCCGGTACCGCGCCATACGGCTTTTTGCATGCAGTGCTGCGGGAGTGAAACATACTATCAGAAATGCGATTCACGCAAGCTCCTCCAAACATATATCCTCTTGCCAAATCATACCTTACCATTATATCAGCAATATTGGCGGTAGTATTTTTAGTATAGCACAAAACCGCAGAACGGTAAACAAAAGCTGTCGCACGAAAGAAAAGAAAACCGGCTCAATACAAACTTTTTAGGCGTAAAGCAAAGAGCCGACTCCGATGGAGTCAGCTCTTTTGATCCGGTTTTGATTTTAGCCGAGCAGGTTCAGGATTTCTTCCTTCGGCATAGCGCCGACAGCCTTATTGGCAACCTCGCCGTTCTTCATCACGATCAGGGTCGGGATGGAGACAATGCGGAACTGCATGGACAGCTCACCCTGCTCGTCTACATTGATCTTGCCAACCTTGATGTCGTCACGTTCGTTTGCGATCTCGTCCACGATCGGCGAAACCATGCGGCAGGGACCGCACCACGTTGCCCAGAAGTCCAGCAGGACCGGCTTGTCCGACTTCAGCACTTCGTTCTCAAAATTTTCCTTCGTAATGGTTACTACTGCCATATTGAACACTCCTTAGCCTTTCAGTGATAATTCATAGTAAAATGCATACTGCTGCATGACACCCGCAAAGCCTTTATAGCGTTTCAGCGGAAACCCTTTCGGATAGTGTGCGTCCAGCATTTGACGGATATGCGTATCGACCGGAAACGCGTCGATGTGATGCAGCGCAAACAGACAGATACACTCCGCAACCTTGATGCCGACACCGGTCAGGCGCAGCAGCTCGGCTTTAGCGTGAGCGTAATCCATGTGCCGGACAGCTTCCAGATCGACCTCACCAGACGCGACCTGCCGTGCCGCGGCGCAAATGTATTTGGCGCGGTAGCCGAGGCGCACCGGCGCAAGATCCTCGGGCGTGCACGCCGCCAGACGCTCTGCCGTGGGAATGCTATTGTATACCTGTTCACTCTTATTATAACAGGTTTCCCCGAAAAGGGAACACAAATTTTCGACACACTTGGTAATCCGCGCGATATTGTTCTGCTGGGAGATGATAAAGCATAGAATAGTCTCCCACAGGTCCTGCCGCAGAATACGCAGTCCGCCGCCGTATGCAACGGCGTTCTGCAGATAGGTATCGCGTTTGGCAACTGCGGCTTTGCAGCGGCCGTAGTCCGCATCCAGATCGAAATACGGCCGCCAGATGGCGTTAAACTCGTCTTCATCGCAGTCGAACCGTACGGTCCGGCCATTCTGCTGAATATTCAGCAGGTGCGTGCCCGCAATTAAGTTGTACGACTTATCCCCAACCCTGTGGAAACGGAAGCACTGACCGGAGTTTGCGATCTGGTCGATGTCGAAATCGTTCAGTACGCGCTCGATCATTGGTGCATAGCCTCATGCTCGCGCACCAGCTCGGTAAACAGGTCGCTCAGCGTCCAGCCGATATTGTGCTCGGTGACCATGGCCTTGTACGGCACGGAAACACCGTATGCCTTCATTTCACGGAGCAGAATGTCCAGTCTCTTTTCGGTAAAGCCGTCCAGCACCATTATCGGTGCGGAAGGCGCATCTGCAGTCTCGTCAGTCGGCTCAAAGCCCTTGCGGTTCAGCAGAAAGCCGACCGTCTGACCGGCAGAGACTGCTTCGACGTTCTTAATCCGCACGCCCATGCGAACGAGCACGGTCTTGAGCGCTGCAGTCTGTCCGCTCGGCTGCGGCTCAAAATATAACACTTTTTCACGGGATGCCGCCATAGTGGAATCCTCCTGTTTTATTCCCATAAGATTGTATACTAATATTATATCATTTCTGTCAACCCCTATTGACAGACAGTGTATTCGGTGCTATGCTCATAGTTAGCAACAACTAACCACAAAAAAGAGAGGTGTTTATGATACAGCAGGCATTGCTTTGGGCGGCCGCAGGCACAGGATTCACCTTCCTGATGACCACGATCGGCGCCGCCATGGTATTCTTTATGAAACGGCAGTCCAGCGCTCTGATGCAGCAGATTTTCCTCGGATTCGCGTCCGGTGTGATGATCGCCGCGTCCATCTGGAGTCTACTCATTCCCGCGATTGACGAAGCCGCGCAGAACGGCCAGCCGGGCTGGATACCCGCTGCAGGCGGCTTTATCCTCGGTTTGGTGCTTATGCTTACGCTGGACGGCTTAATGCCGCACCTGCACAGCGGCGCAGAGCAGGCCGAAGGTCTGCCGTCCTCCTTTCGACGGACAACGCTGCTTGTTCTTGCAGTGACGCTGCACAACATTCCGGAGGGCATGGCGGTCGGTCTGTCATTTGCTCGTGCGGCACAGCATACCGGCAACACCGGATTGTTTGCAGCGGCAGGCGCGCTTGCCATCGGCATCGGCATTCAGAATTTCCCGGAAGGAGCCGCAGTCGCGCTTCCGCTCCATCAGGAGGGACTCAGCCGCACGCGCTCGTTCGTTTACGGTTCGCTGTCCGGCATCGTTGAGCCGATTTTCGGCGTGCTTGTTGTGCTGTGCGCGTCCGCGCTGACACCGTTCATGCCGTGGCTGCTGTCCGCCGCCGCAGGCGCGATGCTGTACGTTGTGGTCGAGGAGTTGATCCCCGAGGCACATCTCGGTGAGCATTCACATCCGGGCACGCTTGGTGTGATGGCGGGTTTTCTGGTGATGATGGTGCTGGATACAGCTTTGGGATAATTGAAAATGGAGAATTGAGAATAGAAAATGAAGTTTTCTTTCTCCTTCCACAAAAACGAAAAGCGTCCCAATGGGACGCTTTTCGTTTTTCAGATAATCCGTGTTTTAACTTTGCCAAACACAAATTATCCTCAATATCTATTATGAATCTGTTTGCGGTAATCAAAATAGATTTGCCGTAATTCCTTCAGATTTTTCTTGCGAATAAGCACTACATCATCGTTTGTAAGGGTGAAGTCCTTATCCACAGCTTTGATGTAGTTCATATTCACAAGGAAGCTCTGGTGGCACCGCAGAAAACACGGAGCCGTCAGTTCCTGCTCAATCTCGCCGAGCTTTTTATATAATGTGTATGTCTTTTGCCCCACCTGATGCAGAATACACTGTGAATTATGGCTTTCCACATACATAATCTCTTCGCGCGGAATGTGTAGCACCTGCGAACGATTCTTGATCGCATATGTATTCTCGACGATATCGGACAGTACGCGGTGCATGGTTCGCTCGAACGTCTTCGGGGTATATGGCTTGAGCAGATAACCGGATGCACCGACTTCAAAGCTGTCCGGTGCAAAATCCAGCGCAGCGGTACAAAATACGATCGTGCCCTTGTAGCCGATCTCACGCAGACGGCGTGCTACATCAATGCCGAGCGGCGGGTCCATCAGAATATCCAGCAGAATAATATCAAACCATCCGCCGTCCCCAAGCTCATAATAGAGCGGTTCACCGCTGTCGTACATTTTGCAGGAATAGTCAATCGCATGTGCATTGCAGTAATGACTGAGAAAATCCGCAAGGATATCTCGTTCTAACGCCGAATCATCACAAATTGCGACCCGCAGCATGGTTATTGACAGTCCTTTCTCGTCAGTTTTTGTCGAATTTCTTAACGGTTTCTAAACATGGTCTGCCGATTTCACAGGATTCTGCTCCAATTTCACAGAATAGCAAAAACCGCGTAATTCTTCTGATAAAATGAACATGTTCCCAAACGAAGTGGGAACATCAGCAAATATCGACGGAGGAAGCATCATGTTTGTCTACAAAGTAATCAGAAAAAATCACTATTCGCCCGAGACCGGAGCTTATATATCTTTCGGTATCAGTGCCCACGATCCGGAGCACGGACAAACCTGCTTCGTTCCCGATGTGTTCATCGGCGAGTCGGAAGCACGCGCCTTTACAGAACGCCTGAATACGCTTCAGGTGTCGCCCATCCATTTGATCGATGTAATTGAGGACACATTGGGCGTTTAACACGCAGATTACATAAAAATGCCCAGTTCAGAGGCCAGCGAGCGAATTGCCTGCACAATGCCGATGTATTCGGTCGTGACTTCGTATCGCAGTTCCGTGATTTCCTCATCCCGATTGCCGCGCAGCGCTTGCAACAGTGCTGCGCTCTTCTTTTCCAGCCGTATAAAGCCAAAGCTGCGTGCCTGTCCGGTCAGCGTGTGTACCGCTTTGATTGCTGCATCACGATCGTGCCGACCCAAGGCATCGTTCAATTCCGCGCAGCAAGGCTCGTCCAAAAATCGGATCAGGAATTTCTGCAGCATATTCTCGTTGTAAAACCGGCGGCAGGCTGCTTCAAAATCTCCATCTATTGCTTGATAAAATTTATGCAGAGACATATCGACATCTCCCTATGTATATTTTATCATTTCAAAAATCGACTGGCAAGGGATGAAAATAGTTTTCTATCGCCATTTCTCGACAAAGATCGCGGTTTGCAGTAAAAGAAAAACGCCTGATCAAATGATCAGGCGTTTTCATGGAGCTGCTAACCAGATTTGAACTGGTGACCTCATCCTTACCAAGGATGC
>OIYH01000949.1_pt1 | contig 18303 bp, 18 predicted proteins | sample 1587911 | NCBI WGS metagenome assembly OIYH01 (sample SAMN03283252) | human gut metagenome | biome: human-associated habitat; material: feces | host: Homo sapiens | place: USA | collected 2013
CTGAACGGCGTCGGTGTGGAACAGGATGCCATGCTCTTTCGCGATCTGGCCAATCTCCTTAATCGGCTGAATGGTTCCGATCTCATTGTTTGCAAACATAACGGAGATCAGGATCGTATCCGGACGAATTGCTTTTTCCAGTTCATCCACTTTTACGACACCGTTTTCATCCACACCGATGTAAGTGATCTCAAAACCACGTTTTTCCAGATATTCTGCGGTATGCAGGATCGCATGATGCTCGATCTTGGTCGTGATGATGTGTTTTCCTTTGCTCTGATAAGCTTCTGCCGTTGCTTTCAGTGCCCAGTTATCTGCCTCGGAACCACCGGCTGTGAAATAAATCTCATTTTCCTGTGCTCCCAGAGTCTCTGCGATCGTTCTTCTTGCATTTGAAACTGCTTTTTTGCTCTCGCTTGCAAACTCGTAAACACTGGACGGGTTTCCGTAGTATTCTGTAAAGTACGGCAGCATAGCTGCTACTACCTCTTCTGAAGTCTTTGTTGTTGCTGCATTGTCCAAATAGATCAATTTCTTCATATTTACCTCCTGATGCCGCTTGCGGCACAATCTCAACACTTTCTCTTTGTGTCTGCTTTATCCTGCGAATTTATATACTGACCGGACTGCTCCATCTCTCGTTTCCGCTCCTGGCTTTTCTTTGCTTCTGCCATCAGCTCCTCAAGCGTAATCTCATCTACTGCTTTCGCAATGCTGTCGTTGATCCTCTGCCAGACCAGTTTCGTCACGCAGAAATCAGAACTTTCACATCCGCCCTCAGGCTTCAGTCCCTGACAGTCCACCGCTCCAAGCTCTCCTTCCAGAGCCCGCAGTATATCTCCGACTGAAATCTCGGCCGCAGGTTTCGCCAGACGGTAACCGCCCTGGGCACCTCTCGTGCTCTTGATCAACCCTGCTTTTTTTAATTTTCCCGCAAGCTGTTCCAGATAGCTCTCAGATATGTTCTCACGCTGTGCAATGCAGCTGATGGATACGGATTCTTTCTCACTGTATACCGCCAGGTCAACCATCGCCCGCAGTCCATATCTTCCTTTTGTAGATAATTTCATGCTGCCCTCCCATATTGTTTCATGCCGGAATCCGAAATTCTTCTGATCGCGGCACCATTTTCTGGATTAATTCCGAGTGTTTCGCTGGGATTTGTTTCGAATATAGCACCGCATTTCCGTTCTGTCAAGTACTTCCTCCGAATATATATAAGAAAAAATGGAATTTTGTGCTTATGATCCAGAAACATCCGCTCCTGAAAAGCACCGCCATCCTGACCTGTGCCGGTATGGTCAGCCGCATCATCGGTTTCTTCTATAGAATATTCTTATCCAAGACAATCGGTGCGGAAGGAATCGGCATCTATCTTCTTCTTTTTCCGATCCAGACCCTGCTGTTTTCCCTGACCTCATCCGGAATCCAGACTGCCATTTCCCGCTTTGTCTCTGCAAGGCTTGCATCGAACGACAAAAAAGGAGCCAGAGACATCCTTCTTTGCGGTATGATGCTCTCTGTCCTGTTTTCCGGGATTGCTTCTTTTTTTCTTTATCAGAATGCGAATTTTATTGCCGTCTCTCTGCTGCATGAGGCACGCTGCAGCTCCCTTCTGAAAATTTTAAGCTTTACACTGCCTTTTGCCGGTGTGCATGCCTGCATCATCGGATATTATACCGGGCTGAAAAAAGCCGCCGTCCCTGCCATCTCCCAGCTGGTCGAACAGACCGCCCGCGTTGCCTCTTCGTTCCTGTTCTGGCAGATCATGGTGGAAAAAGGAATCCAGGTAACCCCTGTGCTTGCCATGTATGGTATGCTGACCTCGGAGATCATCGTGGTTCTGTATACCGGAACCCGGTTTCTGCTCCACCATCCGTCTTCTTTTGAAAAAGCATGTCCGTTTTCCGCACACAGTATCCGGGAAATCCTTACTTTTTCGCTGCCCTTAAGTACAAACCGTGTCTGTTTAAGTCTTCTGCAAAGTGCTGAATCCATCTGTATCCCGCTGCGACTGCAGGCTTTTGGCCTTGCAAGATCTGCAGCACTTTCTTCTTACGGAACACTGACCGGAATGGCTCTGCCACTTGTTCTTTTTCCTTCGGCAGTCACAAACGCCCTCTCTGTTATGCTTCTGCCGGCTGTCTCCGAATCACAGGCTGGAAAAGACCGCAAAGCAATCGCAAGACTTTCTGTCCGCACCGTCCAGAGCTGCCTGCTGCTTGGCATCCTCTGTACCATTTTCTTTCTGGTCTTTGGAAATCTGTGCGGAATCCTGCTTTTTGACAGCAACGAGGCCGGAACTTACATCCAGATCCTCTCCTGGCTCTGTCCGTTCCTCTATCTTGGCACAACGCTTGCCAGTATTTTAAACGGACTTGGAAAGACCTTTCTTGTCTTCCTGTCAAATATGGCTGCACTTTTTATAAGATTCTTATTCGTCTGGTTTGTCATTCCTTTTTCCGGTATCAAAGGCTATCTGCTCGGACTGCTTTTTTCACAACTTCTGCACAGCCTGCTGTTGCTTTTCTGCCTGAACCGCAGTTTATCCTGAAATGCTGCCAGGTTTCTGTAGTCTGCTTTTTGTATAAAAAAACATTTCCCGGACATACTAACTTCCGAGGCACAAAAACATCTGCATTTGAAATGCGACCCATCCAAGGAGGAATCGAAATGAACGAATTATCGGAACTTGACCTGCAGAACCTCCGCCATCTGATCGGCGGGTTTGACACCACACACTGCAAAATGACCGCCTACGCACAGGAAGCAGGCGATCCGGCTGTGAAACAGTTTTTCCAGAAATCTGCACAGTCCGCGATGCAGTGCAAACAGCAGCTGATGACATTTCTGCAGTAACAGGAGGTAAGAAAAGATGTTAGATGAAAAGACAATGGTAGCCGACACATTAGCCGGCATCAACGGAGAACTGGTCCGCTATGGCGAAATGATCCCACAGACCGAAAATATGCAGCTGAAACAGGTTTTAAAGCAGTTCCGCAACCAGTGTGAAACTTCTCAGGAAGAGATCTATCAGCTTGCCCGCAGCAAACAGTACTATGTACCGGCCGCAAAGGCGACCGCCGAAGAAATCCAGCACGTTCGCTCCGTCCTTTCCCAGGGTTAGGAAACATGCGTCTGTCATAAGTTTTTCTTAATTTTAAAAACTCTTCCTTGTCAGAATTCGGATTCTATGGGATACTGTTGTAGTAATAACCTGTTGCAGTCAGGAAGTGGGAGTCTTCTTCGGCTGAAAAAAATTTCTGAATTTTACAAGGAGGGGTTTTTTTGAAACTTCACAATTTAAAACATACCTGCATCATCCCGGTCCTCTGTGCGGCTCTGCTGATTCCGTCATACACCGTCCACGCCGACTGGGAGTACAATGCAGAAGAAAATACACTGCGTTACAAGACAAAAGACGGCACCTATCTTACTTCTGTATTTCGTAAAATCAAAGGCTATACTTACTATTTTAATGCCGACGGAACGGTCCACACCGGATGGCTGGATTTAAAAGGCGATCGCTACTTCTTCTCGGAGAGCGGTGCCATGCTGACAAGCCAGTGGATCGGTGACAAATACCTGATGAAAAATGGCAAGATGGCCAGAAGCCGCTGGGTGGACAACCACAATGTCTATGTCAATAAAAACGGTTCCCGCGTGGCAGTCGGCAAAAAATACAAAGCGAAATTTATCAAGACCGCCCAGGGCACGAAATACCGGAATGTGGATGGCACCTACTCTGCAAAGACCTGGCAGAGCATCAAAGGATACTGGTACTACTTTTATTCGACCGGATACATGGCAACAAATGCCCAGCTTGGCGAGTATTACGTCGATAAGAGCGGTCATATGGTCAAAAATAAGATCGTAAAGATCGGCAAATATTATTACCGCTATGGTGCGGACGGAAGATTTGTAAAACGTTCCAAGACAAGGTCCAAACTGATTCCAAAAAAGAAACATTCCAAAAGGCACCTCTCTGATTAAAACAGAAGAAAGGCATAAAAAAGCTTCTTCGATCTATTTCGTTTCGAAGAAGCTTTTCTTTTATTTGATTCTTAAGATCGTTTTCCAATCTCTTACATCCTTTTTGTTCAGCATCCAAGCATCCAGTTGTACATCTCTTCGTACTGTTTTGCGGAACTTGCCCAGGAGAAATCAGCTGCCATTGCACGGTCTACCATCTTGTTCCACTCACGCTTTTTCTCATAATAAATGTACTGTGCATACTTCAGTGTGTTGAACATCTCATGTGCATTATAATTTGCAAAGCTGAATCCCGTTCCGGTTCCCTCATACTCATTGTACGGAATCACAGTGTCTTTCAGACCGCCTGTCTCACGCACGATTGGCAGTGTGCCGTAACGAAGACTCATCAGCTGGCTGAGGCCGCACGGCTCAAACAGGGACGGCATCAGGAATGCATCGCAAGATGCATATATCTTATGAGACATTGCTTCAGAATAGAAGATGTTCGCAGATACTTTGCCCTGATATTTCCATGCGAAATGGCGGAACATATTCTCATATTTCTCTTCGCCGGTTCCAAGGATCACAAACTGGACATCCTGCTGGCACATCTCATCCATCATATAGGCGATCAGGTCGAATCCTTTCTGGTCTGTCAGTCGTGATACGATACCAATCATAAACTTCTTGTCGTCTTTTTCCAGACCAAGCTCTTCCTGAAGTGCTCTCTTATTCTTTACTTTTTCTTTGCGGAAATTCTTTGCGTTATAATTTTTTACTATATATCTATCCGTCTCCGGATTGTATTCATCATAATCAATGCCGTTTACAATACCACGCAGGTCATGTGCCCTTGCATTGAGCAGTCCGTCAAGATGCTCGCCGTAGAACGGTGTCTTGATCTCCTCTGCATAGGTACGGCTGACGGTCGTGATCGCATCTGCGTAAACCAGTCCGCCTTTCAGGTAATTGGCATCGCCGTAAGCTTCCAGTTTGTCCGGTGTAAAATAGTAGGATGGAAGTCCGGTGATATCCTTTACGGTCTTCATATCCCACACACCCTGGAATTTCAGGTTGTGGATCGTCATGATCGATTTCATGTTGCAGAAGAACTCGCCCTCGTGGAACTTGTCCTTCAAAAATACCGGGATCAGACCGGTCTGCCAGTCGTGGCAGTGTACGATATCCGGTTTAAATCCGATCAGCGGCAGTGCTGAGAGTGCTGCCTTTGAGAAAAAGGCAAACTTCTCGATATCTTCGTAAATATTTCCATATGGTCTTGGTCCTGCCAGGTAGTATTCATTATCAATGAAATAATAATGGATGCCCTCATACATCATATGAAGCACACCTACATACTGGCTTCGCCAGGACAGATCCATATAGAAATGCGTTATGTACTCTAACTGATTTTTATATTCCTCTTTCATACACATATACTTCGGTATGATCACGCGTACGTCAAACTCGTCTTTATTAAAACATTTCGGCAGCGATCCCACTACATCTGCCAGTCCACCTGTCTTAATAAAAGGTACACATTCTGATGCTACAAATAACACATTTTTCATAAACTTTTCCTCCTAATCGGTACCGCTTTTTTTCATTATAACGCATTTTTTCTCTATTGAAAAGTGTTATCTGTATATTTTGCACAATTTTTATATTTTTTCTCTGATAAAGCTTCCATCTTGTCCCATCTGTGTTTTCATCGATTCTTGTATTCCAGGCGGATCTTATCCGCGATCAGAGCAATAAACTCCGAGTTGGTCGGCTTGCCTTTACCGTTGCTGACCGTATAACCAAATAATTCTTCGATCGTATCCATCTTACCTCTGCTCCACGCTACCTCGATCGCATGACGGATCGCCCGCTCCACACGGCTTGGCGTGGTCTGGTGTTTTTTTGCGATCGTCGGATAGAGGATCTTTGTGATGGAATTGAGCATTTCCATATCGCTCACCGACATGATGATCGAATCACGCAGATACTGATAACCTTTGATATGTGCCGGTACGCCGATTTCATGGATGATGTTGGTCACATCCGTCTCCAGGTTGCGTTCCATGTATTCTTTCTTGCTCTCGTAGGCATTTACCTTCTGTACTTTTGCGAAATTACGGTCTTTCTTTACTCTTGTGTGCTTGATTCGGTTGATAACCATCTCATTGTCAAATGGTTTCAGAATATAGTAATCTGCTCCGAGGTCAAATGCATCTTCCGTGATCTTCTCCTGGCCGACGGCTGTAATGACGATGAATGCCGGATGTTTGCGGATTTCCTGATCTTTGTTCACCCGCTCCATGACAGTCAGCCCATCGACTTTGGGCATGACCAGATCCAGAAGTACGACATCCGGCTCCTGCTTTTTGATAATATCATACAGATCTTCGCCATTTCCTGCTTTTCCGACTACATTCAGTTCTTCATCACTGCTCACGATTTTATCCAGAAGCTGTAAAACCTTCGCGTTGTCATCTGCAATCGCTATATTCAGCTTATCCATAAAAGCACCTCCATTTAGTTACAAATATGCCAAAAACTACTTGTATTATAAGCAGAACTTTTGGTGGACGCAAGCAGTTCCTGTCGCATTTTTCTCCCTTTTTTCGACAAACTGCCTTCCATTAAGCTTAAAAGAACAACCTTTCTGTCGTATATGGGCGAAAACCGGATGCATACCTCCCCGCTTACTTCTCCAGCATATTTTCTGCAAAAATTGCATAGCCACGGGATGGATCTGCCACAAAGACATGGGTGACTGCTCCGATCAGCTTTCCGTCCTGAAGGATTGGACTTCCGCTCATGCCCTGGACGATGCCGCCGGTCTTTTCAAGAAGATCCTGATCCTTCACCCGGATCACCATGCTTTTGTTTATATCGCGGTGGCTCAGGTTGATTTTTTCGATCTCCACCGTATATTCTTTTACGCTGCCGTCGATTGAGCAGTAGATCGAAGCATTTCCCGTATGCACTTCCTGGCGGTACGCCGTCTGTACAAACGAATGGCCGGACAGTTCCTGCGGCATGGCATATAACATTCCTTTGATCCCGGTCTCGGAATTGGAGGTGATCGTCCCGAGAATCTGGTCATCCCGGTAATAGATCGTCCCGGAGAGTTCGCCCGGATTGCCTTTTTCTCCTTTCTTTACTGCTCCCACGCTTGCCCGGTACAGTTTTCCGTCTCGGATCTGCATCAGAAGCCCAGTGTCCACATCACTGATCCCGTGTCCTAATGCTCCATACTGTTTCTGCCCGTCCACATAGGTCATCGTGCCAAGTCCCTGTGTGTCATCCCGCACCCACACACCCAGTTTGCAGCTGCCATCCTGCATGCAGACCGGCAAAATCTGACATTCTTTTTCGAATCCATTTCTTATAATAGTGAGTCTGATCCCTTTTCCCTGACTTTTTTCGACGATTTCCAGAATTTCTTCTTTTGTGGAAATTTCTTTTCCATCTGCTTTTACGATATAATCCCCCGATTTCAGTATTCCAAGGGAAGGTTCTCTTTCCATGCCATCTGCATCTGTCACGCTCCCGGTCCCGACAACCAAAATCCCTTTTGTTTTCATAAAAATACCGATCGTATTGCCGCCCGGGAGTACCTGCGGCAGCTCTTTTTGCTGTATTTCAACCGTTTTGAGCGGAACGAATCCCAGAAAAGAACACTGGATCTTGATCTTTTCTTCCGGGATTTTTGTATTTTCCGCAGAAACGGATGCATAGACAACCTCATCTTTTACCATACTTTGAAAAGGGAGTTTTATCGTATCGACATCCTCATAAGATGCCACATTCAGCTGATCTGGGATGCTGCTTTTCAGATACCAGAATCCACCCGTCACAAGAAAAAAGAACAACAGCAAAAACATCGCCAGCGTGCGATAGATTGCCCTTGTTCTTTCTGTTATTTTTTTCTTTTTCACACACGGTCACCTCATCTTTCCCTGCCTCTGCGGCTGATTTTTGATTTGGTTCTAGTATGTGAAACTCAGATTCTTTTACTCTGGCTCATTCTGGAATCCGTGTCCTCTGGCATTTTTTGCCAGCTGACGCATCTCTTTTGCACTGTCAAGCACCATCTGCGTGATCTTTGCTCCGCCGAGGATCCTTGCCAGTTCGTCGATACTCTCTTTCTCATCCAGCTGCCGGATCGAGGTCTGGGTCTCGTTTTCGATAACCTTCTTTTCGATCATAAAATGCACATCTGCCATCGCTGCGATCTGTGCCAGATGCGTGATACAGATCACCTGATGGTTTCCGGCGATCAGTGCCAGCTTTTCGGATACCATCTGTGCAGTGCGTCCGCTGATACCGCTGTCGATCTCATCAAAGATCAGCGTCTCAACCTTCTCCTGGTCTGCCATCACGGATTTGACCGCCAGCATGATCCTGGAAAGCTCACCTCCGGATGCCGTATCCTGCACCGGACGCAGCGGCTGACCCGGATTGGTGGAGATCATAAAACACACTTCGTCCTGCCCGGATAGCATATAATCTTCCAGCAGACGGAAATCGAGTTCAAACTGTACATCCAGAAAATTCAGATCCATCAGAGCCTGCTTCACCTGTTCTGTAAAACGCTGTGCCGCTTCCTTTCGGATGACAGTGAGGTTTTCTGCTTCTTTTTGCAGCTGTTTTTTGCAGGCGGCAAAACGGCTTTTTCGCTCCGCCAGGTATCCTTCGTAATTTTCAAGTACTGCAAAACGCTGCTTCTTTTCTTCACAGTATGCCTGGATCTTCTCGATCGTATCACCGTATTTCGTCTTCAGATGGTTGATCAGATCAAGTCGCTCCTCTGTCTTTTTCAGCGTTTCTTCATCGACATCCAGCTCATCTGCATATCCGGAGATCTCCCGGTTAAAATCATTTAAAAGGCTGTCCACATCCATCAGTTGGTCATAAAGTGCCTTCAGATCCGAATCGTACTCTGACACGGATGCAAGGCTTCGAAGAGCACGCCCGATCGCTTCCGATGCTCCGTCGGATGCACAGAGCTGATGTGCCTCCAGGACCGATTCCAGGATCTCTTTTCCGTTTGCCAGTCTCTTATAATCGTCCTCCAGTGCCTCATCTTCCCCTTTTTGCAGAGCAGCTTCTTCGATCTCACCAATCTCAAAGCTTAAAAAATCCATCTCTTTTGCTCTGGTGGCATTGTCCAGCTGTGCCTGCTGCAGTTCCTTTTTCAGTTCGCCGTATTCCTGATAGCAGGTTTCGTAGTTTTCTTTTGCCAGAGTCAGCTTTTCTCCCGCAAAATCGTCGAGTAGTTCCAGATGTTTGCGAATATGTAAAAGAGACTGATTCTCATGCTGACCATGGATGTCGATCAGCAGTGTACCGGCTTTTCTGACCATGGAAACCGGAACAGTCTCTCCATTGATCTTGCTGGTCGTCCGCCCCTTTGACAGCCGCCGGCTGATGATCACCTCACCATCTTCCACCGGGATCTCCAGCTCCAGAAGTGCCTGTCGCTGTTCTTCATTTTCAATCACAAAAACAAGCTCCGAAAGTGCATAATCTGCATCTTCCCTTGCAAACCCCTTAAAATTCTGCAAACCAAGGGCAACGGCGATCGAGCCGAGCAGAATGGATTTTCCCGCTCCTGTCTCACCGCTTAAGATATTCAGTCCCTTTCCGAGACTGATATCTGCCTCTTTGATCAGTGCCATGTTCTTCACATGAATATTTGCCAGCATATTACACTCCCATTTCTTTTAATTATGCAGCGGCGTACCGGCTGCAATGATCTTTTTTATCTTATCCATGACGATCAGTGTCTCATCTACGCTGCGGACAGCACACATGATTGTATCGTCCCCTGCGATACAGCCTGCGATCTCCGGCCATTTCATGGCATCAAGTGCCGCTGCCACTGCCATCGCCATACCTGCCACCGTCTTTACGACCAGTATATTCTGTGCCATATCCATCGCCACAAAGCCATCCCGCAGGATACGGAGATATTTTTCATTCATGCCCGTCTCGGTACCCTGCATCACTTTGTAAACCTGGCGGCCTCTGTCGTTGGTTACTTTTGTCAGCTTCATTTCCCGGATATCACGGGAAACGGTTGCCTGCGTCACCGGAAAACCCTCTGCGTTGAGCTTTTCTGCCAGCTCTTCCTGTGTCTCTATGTCATCTCTGCTGATCAGATCCAGGATCTTTGCGTGTCTGTTGATCTTCACCCTTCATTTCCTCCTACTGGTCATTCATCTTGTTTCTCAGGACTTCAAGAAAACTGATGTTGTTTATCTTTATCAGTCGTGTCATACGGCTGGAACGGTAAATGCGGATACAGTCACCGATTCCCAGTTTGACACAGGTATCTCCGTCAAACGATGCGGCTGCCTCATCCCAGCCCGCGGTATGTCCGTGCAGCAGCTCCACCGTGATCTCCGCATCTGCCGGAAGCACGATGCTTCGTGTATTAAGCGTGTGCGGTGCGATTGGCGTAAGCAGGATCAGAGAAGCCTCCGGGGAAACGATCGGTCCACCTGCCGAGAGGCTGTATCCGGTTGATCCGGTCGGCGTAGAGATGATGATGCCGTCCGCACTGTAAGAACGTAAAAACTCGCCATTGACATAAATATTAAAGTCAATGATCTGAAGCCTTCCGCTTCTTGCGATCACGATATCATTGAGTGCAAAATCCTGCAGCAGCTTTTTCTTGTGGCTGTAGGCACAGCCTTCGAGCATCATCCGGTCTTCGATCACCACGTTGTCATCGATCAGCCGGTCCAGTGCCTCTTCCATATTGTCACCGTCCACCTCTGCCAGATAGCCGAGTGTCCCCTTATTCACTCCGAGAAGCGGGATATTCCGCTCAATCATGTCTCTGGCCGCCTGTAAAAGCGTGCCGTCCCCGCCAACCACCAGAATACATTCGGTGTCATCCGGGATCAGATTCGCATTCGTATATTTATAAGAACGCAAGCTTTCTTTTCCCTGGCGTTCCTGTATGATGCACTGTTTTCCTCTGAAATTCAGATAGGCTTTGATCTCTTTTGCGATCTTTCCTTCCGGATCTTTCATACTGTTTGATATTACATAAAATCTGTCCATTCTTTATCCAGCCTTATTTATCAAGCGTTCCGTGTGCCTGTCCAACGACTGCATCCACATCCATGTCACCGTCTGTCATCTCGGTCCCTTCCGGCTTTTTCTGCAGATAGAGCAGATACTCAATGTTTCCTTCCGGTCCTTTGATCGGTGAAAAATCAAGTGCCAGCGGCTGCAGATACTGCTCTTTTGCAAAAACAATGACTTTTTCGATCACTTCTTTGTGAACGGCCGGATCACGCACCACGCCTTTTTTGCCGACTTTTTCTCTGCCTGCCTCAAACTGTGGTTTAATCAGACAGACGATCTGCCCATCCTGGCTTAAAAGATTCCGGACCGGAAGCAGTACCTTGGTCAGAGAAATAAAAGACACATCGATCGATGAAAAATCAACCGGCTCTTCGATATCTTCCGGTGTCACATAGCGGATGTTGGTCTTTTCCATGCAGACCACACGCTCATCGTTGCGAAGTTTCCAGTCCAGCTGTCCATGTCCGACATCCACAGAGTAGACTTTTACCGCTCCGTTCTGAAGCATACAGTCCGTAAATCCGCCTGTCGATGCACCAACATCCATGCAGACCTTTCCTTCCAGTTCCACGCCGAAATTTTTCATGGCTTTTTCCAGTTTCAGACCGCCACGGCTGACATAACGCAGTGTATTTCCACGCACTTCAATCTCTGCCGCACAGTCAAACATCGATCCGGCCTTGTCTTCTTTCTGTCCGTTGACATAGACACAGCCTGCCATGATCACCGCTTTTGCTTTCTCTCTTGAAGCCGCATGCCCTCTCTGGACAAGCAGCACATCCAGTCTTTCTTTCATCTGTGCTCCTTTTTTGCAGCCGCTTTTAAAGTCCCATGGCTGCCGCAATTATTTTCTTTTCTATCGTTTCTGCATCAATACCGCATTCTTTTTTAAGGATTTCTACGTTTCCATGCTCGATATAAGCATCCGGCAGGGCAATGTTCATCACCTGCACATCGCTTCCAATCTCCTCGTAAAATTCTGATACATGCTCGCCGAATCCACCTTCCAGGACATTCTCTTCCAGTGTCACGATCAGCTTATGCTCTTTCGTCAGTGCAAGCAGACGCTCCTCGTCAAGCGGTTTTACAAACCGTGCGTTGATCAGAGTACACTCAAAACCTTTGCGTTTCAGATTCTGACGCACTTCATGTGCTGTCTTTACCATGCTGCCGACTGCGATCAGGGCAATGCATTCTTCATCATAGAGCAATTCGCTTTTGCCGTATACGATCTTGGCACGATGCTCAGAAAGCCCGTCATAGGCTTCGCCCCTTGGATAACGCAGGGCGATCGGACCGTCAGAAGAAATTGCAAATTTCAGCATATCGGACAGCTCCCATTTGTTTTTTGGTGCCATCACGCACATATTCGGGATCAGAGATAAATAGGAGAGATCAAAAATCCCCTGATGCGTCTCTCCGTCACTGCCAACCAGACCTGCACGGTCAACTGCAAAGATCACATGCAGGTTCTGGATACAGACATCGTGCACGATCTGGTCAAAAGCACGCTGTAAAAAGGATGAATACACCGCCACGACCGGGATCATGCCGCCCGCTGCCAGACCGGCCGCAAAGGTCACTGCATGCTGTTCTGCGATCCCCACATCAAAGAAACGCTCCGGAAAGACATTTTTAAACCGTTTCAGTCCGGTTCCGTCCGGCATTGCTGCCGTGATTGCCACAAGATTCTCCTGCCTCTCCCCCATTTTTCGCATAACGGTCGCAAACACATCCGTATAGTTGGCTTTTGTCCGCTTATGGAGCGGAAGTCCGGTGGCAATGTCAAACGGCTCTGCCCCATGGAATCTCGCCGGATGACGTTCCGCCGGTACATATCCTCTGCCTTTCTGCGTCAGTATATGAAGAAGCACCGGTCCGTTCACCTTGCGTGCCTCCTTGAAAGCACGCACCAGTCTGCCGATATCGTGTCCATCGATCGGCCCTAAGTAAGTCAGCCCCATCTCTTCAAACCACATCCCCGGAATAAACAGCTGTTTGATCCCGCTTTTTGTCTTTTTGATCCTGCGGACCACGCGGTCGCCGTAAACCGGGATTTTTTTTAATGTATCCGAAACGCCCTGTTTTAATTCCTGATAGGCATCGTTTGTGCGAAGTCTGCCAAGATAATCCGACATTCCGCCGACGTTCTCCGAAATCGACATATTGTTGTCATTTAATACAATGATAAAATTGCTTTTCAGCCTGGCAGCATTGTTCATCGCCTCGTATGCCATGCCGCCGGTCAGAGATCCATCTCCGATCACCGAGATCACGGAATAATCTTCTCCCTGCAGATCTCTTGCCGCCACATAACCAAGCCCTGCCGATATGGAGGTGGAGCTGTGTCCTGTATCAAAACTGTCACAGCTGCTCTCACAGCGTTTCGGGAAACCGCTCATCCCCCCGAATTTACGCAGATTTGCAAAATTCTCTCTGCGGCCAGTCAGCAGTTTATGTGTGTAAGCCTGGTGTCCGACATCCCATATCATCTTATCTTTCGGAAGATCAAACACCAGATGCATCGCCATGGTAAGTTCCACCACACCAAGGTTCGATGCCAGATGTCCTCCACTCTCACTGATCGTGCGGATCAGGAACTCCCGGATCTCATCTGCAAGCAGTGGCAGCTCTTCCTTTTTCAGATTTTTGATATCATTCGGATGATTTATCTTCTCTAATACCATAGTCAATCGCTCCTTATTTTTTCCGGTTGACCAGCATCAGCACCAGCTCTTCCAGAAAATCATTTTTTCGGCCAAGCGACTGTAAGGCAGAAACTGCACGTTTTGAAATCTCTTCCACATCGCTCTTTGCTTTTTCGATCCCTTCGATCGTCACGTAAGTAGTCTTGTCATTTTTCTCATCGCTGAATACCGGCTTGCCAAGCTCGTCCGTCGTGCTTGTGACATCTAAAATGTCATCCCGGATCTGAAATGCCAGCCCGATATCTCTTGCGGAATCTTCGATCACTTTTATTTCTGCCTCCGATGCCCCGGCCAGTGCCGTGCCGACCATCATGGACGCTTCGATCAGAGCACTTGTTTTCAGACGGTAAATAAAATCCAGTTTCTCTCTGGAAATCTCTCTGCCTGCAGCTTCCACATCCACGCACTGACCGCCAAGCATCCCGTAAATCCCTGTCTTTTTCGTCAGAATCTGCAGTGCTTTCCCGATCGCCGGATTGCCCGGTTCGATCTCAAAGGCACGCACTGCCGTCTCATAGGCATAATTGAGCAGTGCATCGCCTGCCAGGATTGCCATCGCTTCCCCATATACAATGTGCGTTGTCCTGCGGCCTCTGCGGTACTCGTCGTTATCCAGTGCCGGGAGATCATCGTGGATCAGTGAGTGGGTATGTATCATCTCCATCGCTGCCATAAAAGGCTCGATGATCTGCCCTTCTCCGCCAAACATCCGGTAAGTCTCCAGCATCAGAAGCGGCCGGAGGCGTTTGCCTCCCGCACGCATACTGTAATTCATCGCCTCAAGAACCGTTTTCTGAAATCCTTCTTCTTTCGGAAGATAGTATTCCAGAATCCCGGTGATCTTTTCCTGGCGTTTTTCCATCTCCAGATTAAAATTCATCTGCTTCTCCCTCTTCATTCAAAACAAGAATTTTCTTTTCTACGGTATCAATCTGCTGATTGCAGAACTTTATAAGATCTATGCCTTCCTGATATCCCAGAAAAGAATCCTCCAGTGTTGTATCTTTCTTCTCCAGTTTCTGGATGATCTCATCCAGACGCAGAAATGCTTCTTCCAGTGTCCGTTCTTTTTCTTTCTTTTCTGTACTTTCTGTCTGTTTTGCCATCTTTACACCTCACCTGCATCCTGCTTGTCTTTCTGAATATCCGTTACCTTCGCCTGCAGCCGTCCGTCCGATACATACACACAGATCGTGTCCCCCTTTTTGACCTGCCCGGTCTGTGTGATCTTCCTGCCGTGTACGTCCGCAGTATAAGAATAGCCCTGCCCCAGCTTTTCAAGCGGAGACAGTCCCTTTAACTTTTCGATATAAATCTGCATCCGGTGCCTGCTGTCCCTGTATTTTTCCCGCATCAGCACCTGCAGACGCTGCCTGTCATACTCCATCTCCTGTCTGGACAACGCAAGCTTCTGCTGCATGGCCTCCGCCAGATCTTCCTGTGCCCTTGCAAGACGCATTTTCTGATCCTGAAGCTTCTCCTGCGGTCCTAAAAGGGAGAGGATTTTCTCTCTTCTTGCCAGCTCATCCCTTTTATCCTGCACTTTTCTGGTTACAGCCTCAAAGAGCCGGCTCTTCTGGCGGTATAACTCGCCCTGGAGGGCTGAAATATCCGCAACTGCAAGCTCAGCTGCCGCCGATGGCGTCGGAGCACGCAAATCTGCCACATAATCTGCGATTGTAGTGTCCGTCTCATGACCTACCGCTGAGATCACCGGGGTATTGCAGGAAAAGATCGCTCTTGCCGTTTCTTCTTCATTAAATGCCCAGAGATCCTCGATCGAGCCACCGCCACGCCCGGCGATAATCACATCAACGCCATACGCATCCAGCATGGCAATGCCTTTTGCTACACTTTCTGCGGCACCTTCGCCCTGCACCAGTGCCGGATAGAGGATGATCTGAATACCCGGATTGCGTCTTCTGGAAATCTGAATGATATCCCGCACAGCGGCACCGGTCGGTGCTGTCACAACTCCCAGTTTCTTCACAAAGGGCGGAATCGGTTTCTTATAAACGGGATCAAACATCCCCATCTCTTCTAATTCTGCTTTCAGTGCCTCAAACTTCTCATAGAGAAGTCCGGCACCGTCTAACAGAATCCTGGATGCATAGAGCTGATATGTGCCGTCTCTTTCATAAACACTGATGTTGCCAAGCACAAGAACCTGCTGACCGTTTTTCATGCCAAAAGCCAGTCCCTTTCTGGCACTGGCAAACATGACACAGGAAATCGTTCCGCTCTCATCTTTCAGCGAAAAATAGATGTGTCCCGATGTATGATATTTACAGTTTGAGACTTCTCCTTTCATGTAAATGCTCCGCAGCACCACATCCTGTGTAAACATGGACTTGATGTAGGCATTTACCTGTCTCACAGTATAGACATTCTGCACGCACCCACCTCTTTTGTCATCCGGCAGTCAAGGGCTCTTTATACCAGTTTAGCCAGAACGCCGTTAATAAATGCAGAAGAGGTATCGCCTCCGAAAATTTTGGCAAGCTCAACTGCTTCGTTGATCGCAACTCCCTGTGGGATATCGTCATCATACTTCATCTCATAGACTGCAAGACGCAGCAGAGTAAGCTCTACTTTCCCCATACGGTCTGTTCTCCAGCCCTTTGCCGCTTCATTGATCTGCCCGTCAATCTGTTCCAGATTTTCTTTGATCTTCTCATATTTTTTTCTGATATAAGTAAGGTCTTCCTGTTTTGCATCGGAAATCCCTTCGTAATACATCATTTCCTGCTGCTCAAGCTCCTCTTCCTTATAGAACTCTGTCAGAAAGAGTAATTTAAAAATATGTTCTCGTTCCTCTCGTCTAGTCACTTTTTCCTCCGCTGTCTTTAAAAGAAAACGTAAAAAATCCGATCACCATCCGGAGTTTAAGTACGCCTTGGGAACGGACTTTTACGCTGCTTTTAAGCTGTTTTATTTTTCTTTTGATATGCTTACATTTGCAATCTGGATATCAACTTTCTCTACTTCAAGACCGGTCATATTCTCGATCGCTGCTTTTACCTTTTCCTGAACCTTTTTGCAGGTCTTCGGTACGCTGTATCCATATGCAATGTTGAGTGCCACATTTACATTTACAATACCGTCTTCTACCTTTACACGGATCCCTTTTGACAGGCTCTTCTTGCCCAGTTTGCTGACCAGTTCGTTTGTGATATTGCCTGCCATGCTGGCAACGCCCTCTACTTCTGTGGCAGCCAGTCCTGCGATGATCGCCACAACTTCATCTGCGATCTGAACCTGTCCCATGTTTCCGTTTTCCAGTGTATATCCGGTCTGATTTTCATCTTTTTCCATGATGTAAACCCTCCTGTCTTAGAATTCTTTGCAACTACTGCTATTATAACACCCGAAAGGTATTTTGAAAAGCTTTTTTAGTTTCTTCCAAACTCAGTCAGTACCAGACCCTCATTTCGATCCAGTGTCATTCCGATGCTCCAGGAATTTACCCACAGAAGCAGCGGATTGCCCTTTAAGTCTTTGATCTTCTTCATATCGGATGTTCCGACCAGCTTGTTGAGGTCAATATCCTTGTTCTCGATCCAGCGGATGTACTCATACGGAAGGGTTTCCATACGGATCTCCACGTTGTATTCATTCTCCAGGCGGTACTTCAGCACCTCAAACTGCAGCACGCCGACAACGCCGACGATGATCTCTTCCATACCGGTATTGTACTCCTGGAAGATCTGGATCGCTCCTTCCTGTGCGATCTGCGTGATCCCTTTGACGAACTGTTTTCTCTTCATCGTATCGACCTGACGCACTCTCGCAAAATGCTCCGGTGCAAACGTCGGAATGCCCTCGTAGGCAAATTTTTTGCCCGGCATACAGATCGTATCTCCGATGGAAAAGATACCCGGATCAAACACACCGATGATGTCACCTGCATAGGCCTTGTCCACGATATGACGCTCCTGTGCCATCATCTGCTGCGGCTGGGAAAGACGCTGCTTACGGTTTCCCTGCACATGGTAAACTTCCATACCGGCATCAAATTCTCCGGAACAGATTCGCATAAATGCAATACGGTCACGGTGAGCCTTATTCATATTTGCCTGGATCTTAAATACAAAAGCAGAAAAATCCTCTTTGATCGGATCGACCACGCCGATATCTGCCGTTCTCGGAAGCGGCGAAGTTGTCATCTTCAGGAAATGTTTCAGGAAAATCTCCACTCCGAAGTTCGTCAGGGCAGAACCGAAAAATACCGGTGAGAGTTCTCCTTTGCTGACCAGATCCTGGTCAAATTCTGCACTCGCACCGTCCAGAAGCTCGATTTCTTCAAGCAGCTGTGCTTTCTGATCACTTGTCACGATCTCATCGATCTCCGGAGAATCCAGCGGGATCTCTCTTGTCTCACCCTCTTTGGTACCCTTCTCTGTATCGGTAAAGACGGTGATCTTCTGGCTTCCACGCTCATAGACACCTTTGAAATTCTTTCCGGAACCGATCGGCCAGTTGATCGGGCAGGTCGCAATGCCAAGCTCCTTTTCGATATCATCGAGCA
>OIYH01000966.1_pt1 | contig 18140 bp, 17 predicted proteins | sample 1587911 | NCBI WGS metagenome assembly OIYH01 (sample SAMN03283252) | human gut metagenome | biome: human-associated habitat; material: feces | host: Homo sapiens | place: USA | collected 2013
ATATGGAGAAAAGAAACGAAACAGACTACCAATAATCGAATTTTCGAGGTATAATAAATTCATCGTGTAACGCCTTTGAGATGGTGGTTTGTAGCAGATTCATTATACTCCAAAGTGTGGTTACGCGATATTTATTTGTTCAAAAAGTTATAAACTGCTGTTGAATTAAGAATATACGAATCTGCTGATTCCTGATGGACGGTCCGCCACTGACCAATACGGCAGCAAGCCGATACATCAATAGGTTGCCGCCAATAGCGAAGGAAAGGAATAACGCAACATGAGAAGACATGACCGCGAAATCACCGATAGAGCTGAGCTCCTGCAAATCATGAAAAAGGCACAGGTCTGCCGTCTGGCACTCAATGACGAAGATGGTTTCCCCTACATTCTGCCGCTGAATTTCGGCGTGGAAGAGCGCGATGGCAAAATCATCCTTCACTTCCACAGTGCCCTCGAGGGCAGAAAGCTCGAGCTCATGGCCCGCGACAACCGCGCCTCGTTCGAGATGGACACCAAACACTGCCTGCAGTACTTCCCAGACAAAGGCTACTGCACGTACGCCTATGAAAGCGTCATCGGTAAAGGCCGCCTGCACCTGGTCCCCGAGGAAGAGAAACACGCCTCCCTCTCCTGCCTCATGGACCACTATCATCCCGGCCAGAACGCCTACTTCAATCCCGCCGCCATCCCACGCACTGCTGTCTACTGCCTCGAAGTCGAGTCCATGACCGGCAAACGCAAAAAGCCAAAACCAGAGCAGTGATTTCATGATGATAAACGAGCCCTGAAAAAGTCCAGTACTGGACTTTTTCAGGGCTCGTTTTAATCAGCTACTTTTCATCATGTGCCGCAACAAACAGATTGGCAGCACAGTCAATGAATTTTCGGACAGATGACGTTTTATCTTTACAGGACTGTACATCCGCATAAATTCCCCGCGGTGCCGATGGCGATTCTTTCCATGCTAAGAATTTCAGCTGTGTCGTGATATTTACTTATACGGTTTACTCATTAATTATGGAGCACCTCTTGTGCTGATGGTATGTTATGATAAAAAAGCATGCTGGAAACACCCCGAAAGCGGGGTCAGCAGCGGTCAGACCGATGTGGTTATCGTGGCAACTCATATGATGCTGGAAGCCGTAAGCCTGGGACTGGAAACCGCCTGGATCAACTATTTTGATGAGCAGAAAGCAAGGGAAAGCCTGCATCTTCCCGATGACTGGCAGCCCGTCTGCATGCTCTACATCGGCTATCCGGTGGATGATTATCAGCCCAATCCAAAGCTGTCCACACGTCGCAAGCCATTAACAGAAACATGTTTTTTGACAAAATCGCCAGCTAACGCTTATAAAAATGCAGTCTGAAACGACACTAAAATATACCTGACAACACAGCCATGAAAAAGTCCAGTACTGGACTTTTTCATGGCTGTATTGTATCAGGTAATTTATTTTACGGCCTTCGGGTCGTACTGCGGAATTGCCGACATGAGGTCTGGATGCTCTGCTTTGCGTGCAATGATCTGGCGGCGCAGGTCGAGTTCGGCCGTCATGTCATTGCGGATGTAATCAAGCTTGTAGAAGTAAATCAAACCAGCAATGATGGCACAGAGTACAATCGGAATCCAGATAAAGCAGGTCTCGATGGCCGAAAGAGCCGAGGCACTTTGCGTCGCATTCGGCACATAGCCACCCATGTTCAGGAACAGACCGACGACAAAACTCGTCAGGCCCATGCCGCCTTTAACGAAGAAGCCCTGAAAGGCTGCAATCAGGCCAGCAATGCTCTTGCTCTTTTTATACTCTGAATAGTCGATAACATCCGGCTGGATGGCAAAGGTAATGCCGAAAATGCCATAAATACCAAGGCCTGTAATGACGAGACCGGTGAGCAGGCAGAGAATTGAACTCTGGCCAAAGTAAATCAGAAGGTCGCCGACGATGTACAGGCCAACACTCAAGAACATCAGGCTGCGTTTCTTAAAGTGTTTTTCAAGAGCTGGCAGCGCCAGAAACATCGGCAGACCCGAGAGAATGCCGAGGATACCGACAAGGGCCAGCAGGTCCGAACGGTCAAGATTATACTTGAAGTAGTAAATAACCGTCGTATTGCGGACAACGTAGAGCGAGAAATAGAAGAGGTTGAGAAAGAACAGTATCCATGCCTGTCCCGTAAGCCCTTTGAAACTGTCCTTGAGGCTCATATGCTCTGTGCTGACCGTTGGCGGCACGACTTCTTTGGTACTCGAAAACGTGAAGAAGAAAATGAACATCGCGACAATGCCGTAAAGCGTCATGGTTACGAGATAACCCTGTGCCTCATTGCCTGCACCGAAATAATCGACTAAAGGAGCCGTAATTGACATGACAATGGCCGTGCCGACCATGGCGCAGATCATGCGGGTCGAGACGAGAATATCACGTTCATGCACATCCGAAGTCAGGCGCGGCACAATGGTATTGAGCGGAATATTGACAACCGTATAAGCCGTGCAGAGCAGGCAGTACGTGACGTAAGCCCAAATCAATTTGCCCGTTGCATCAAAATCAGGAATGTAGAATGTCAGGAAGGTGAAAAAGGCAAAGGGAATGGCGCCAATCAGGAAATAAGGACGGCCCTGTCCCCAGCGCGTATGCGTATGGTCGACGATGATGCCCATCATCGTATCCGTCATTGCATCGATGAATTTCGTCACAAGCATCATCGTGCCGGCAGCCGCTGCCGCAATACCAAATACGTCCGTATAAAATACCATCAGATACGAGGCCATAGTGCTGAACACAAGGTTGCAGCCCAAATCGCCCATGCCATATCCAAGGCGGACACGCCATTTACTCATCATAAAGGTTCCCTCCTACATAATATTTTCCCCACAGGATTAATTACCAATCCATCGCGGAAATCGCAGCCTTTTCCACACGGAGACCGGCGCGATAATGTTTCATGAATTTCTGAAAGCCCGTAATTTCCTTCGGTGTGGCGTTTAACGTATCGCCATCCAGATGGGCAAAAATGCGCTGGTCAAGATAATCTCCTAACGTTTCCTGCGGCTGCTGGTCGATAAGATACGCCGCGAGTAAGGCAATGCCCCAAGCCCCGCCTTCACTGGCCGTATTCATGACCGTGACAGGGGCTTCACAGGCTGCTGACAGATACCGCTGGCCGACGCCTTTCGTCTTAAAAAAGCCGCCATGTCCCATGATACGGTCGACTTTCACGCCTTCATCGCGCAGGATATCGAGACCAATCTTGACGGCACCCAAAGACGTATAGAGATTGGCACGCATGAAATTTGCCAAGTTGAAATGACTTTTTGTTGTGCGCAGGAAAATAGGACGTCCTTCATTGATCATCGTGATATTTTCTCCAGAATAATAACCGTACGGCAAAAGTCCGCCAGCATCTGCCTCCCCCTGCAGGGAATTGGTGTAAAGCTTGGTGAAAAGTTCACCTGCATCAACCGGATGGCCCATCAGCGCAGAAAATTCGCCAAAGAGATTAACCCAGGCATTAAGGTCGGTTGTGCCGTTGTTTGCATGAGACATCGCACAGGGAGCGCCTGTAGGCGTTGCCACCATGTCGATTTCACGATGCAGCTCCTTTAAAGGATGCTCCAATACGATCATGGCAAAAGTACTTGTTCCAGCTGAGACGTTTCCTGTACGTGGCGCGACGGCATTTGTTGCGGTCATGCCCGTACCGGCATCACCTTCTGGCGGACAAAACGGAATGCCGCTCTCTAAATCGCCTTCTTCATCAAGAAGCTTGGCCCCCCTTGCAGTCAGCATGCCGGCCTTTTCGCCAGCAACAAGAACTTTCGGGAAAATATCGCGAAGCTGCCAAGAAAAATGGTACGGCTCAAGCAGCTGGTTAAACTTGTTAACCATATTTTCCACATAATCATTGGTCAGCGGGTCAACAGGGAACATTCCTGAAGCATCGCCGATGCCAATGACTTTTTCTCCCGTCAGCTGCCAGTGAATAAAACCGGCCAGCGTAGAAACATAGTCGATATGAGCAACATGAGCTTCATCATCGAGAATCCTCTGATAAAGATGCGCCACAGTCCAACGCAACGGTATATTGAATTGAAATAATTTCGTTAATATATCGGCCGCCTGCTGTGTATTGGTATTGCGCCACGTCTGAAACGGAGCCAGCAGTTTTCCCTGCTGGTCAAAAGCCATATAGCCGTGCATCATAGCGCTGATGCCAATTGAACCAACCTTAGAAAGCGTAATGCCATACTGTTCTCGGACGGCCATTTTTAATGAATGATAGCAGCTGCGAAGGCCATCGTAAATTTCCTGCAAATGGAAGGTCCAGATGCCCTGCTCGAACGAATTCTCCCAATCGTGGATGCCAACAGCAAGCACCGTTCCAGAATAATCAATGAGGACCGCCTTGATTCTCGTCGAACCAAATTCGATGCCGAGTGCTGTCTTCCCCGTTACCATAGCCTCTTTCGCAGTCATAAGATTTCTTCCTTTCTTCAGGACAGCAGCCTTAAGAAAACGGCTGCTGCCCTGCCTAATTCCCTTAGAAGCAGGTAAATGCACCATCAACGATAACATCCGTGCCCGTCGTGAACGTGCTCGTATCGCCTGCGAGATAAACACAAATGGATTCGAGCTCTTCCGGCTTGCCCATGCGTCCCATCGGGGCCATTGCATTCCATTTCTCGATGAGCGGAATCAGCGTCGGGGAATTCATCGTGAGCTCCGTAGCCATGTAGCCCGGGCTGATGCAGTTGACGCGAACACCCTTCTTAGCCCATTCGATGGCAAGAGATTTCGTCAGCTGGATGACACCGGCCTTCGAAGCATTGTAAGCACACTGCGGCTGCGGCACGTTGACGATATGTGCCGACATCGAAGCCGTGTTGATGATGGAACCGCCGCCATGCGTCAGCATGTATTTGCCGGCAGCGATATCCGTCAGGAAAATGCCGTTGAGATTGATGTTGATGACTTTGAGCCACTGCTCATACGTCATTTCTTCAGCCGGTGCATTGATGCAGATACCTGCGTTGTTATGGCAGAAGTTCAGGCCGCCGAGTTTTGCGACGACTTCATCGACCATGGCATCGACCTGCTCCTTGTTCGTGCAGTCGGTCTGGATGGCAATAACCTTTTGCCCCGTCTTTTCGGCGATCTCAGCTGCCGTCTTCTTTGCCGTTTCAATATCGAGGTCGACAATCGCGACATCAGCACCGGCTTCAGCAAAAGCCGTGGCCGTGCATTTGCCGATACCGCGGGCTGCGCCCGTAACAAAACCTTTTTTCCCCGTCAGTTTCATTTTTTCGATGATACCCATGATACATCTTCCTTTCTGTATTTACATTTTGTAAAATCATTTATCAAATCTGTTTATATAATAATCCTGCTTTGTAGTTTTGTCAAGGTGTTTTATAAAATAACATAAATAAATAAGCCGAACTATGCCTAATACAGAAAAAATTGTTCGCTGACTGGCTTTTTTATTCTTGTTTTGTTATAATGAAGTCTATAGATTTACAAAATAATTTTACAAAATTAAGAGGTCTATCTTATGAAAAAGAGCATTACACCATCAGAGATACGCCAGACGAATCGTCAGCGCATCTATCAGTACATATATCAGAAAGAAAATGTATCCCAGCAAGATATTGCTTATGACCTGCATTTGAGCCGTCCGACCGTGACGACGAATCTAAATGCCCTCAAAAAAGCGGGTCTTGTCAAAGAAGCGGGACAGATGGACACAGAACTGGTCGGCCGCAAGGCCAGTGCTTATGCCATCAATGAGACCTATCGTGTCAGTATCGGCGTCGAACTGCTAAGCCGGCAGGTCAAAACAATTGCCGTAGACCTTTATGGAAAGAAAATCAGCCGCGATGTCTATGATTTGGACTTCCAGAACGAAGATGCTTACTTTAAGAAGGTCTGTGAACATATCCTGCAGTTCAAAGAGGACTGCCATCTAAGTGATGAGCAAATTCTAGGAGTGGGCTTTGCCATGCAGGGGCTGATTTCCCCCAATGGCACCGAAGTCATTTACGGGAAGATACTGAACTGCACGGGACTGAATGTCTCTGCCGTGACAAAATATCTGCCCTATCCCTGCCGCTTCTTCCATGATGCCAACAGCGCGGCCATTGCCGAGCTCTGGGCTTCGCCGCAGCTGAAAGACGCGTTCTATCTTTCGCTGAGCCGTCATCTGGCGGCGGCCCTGATTCTTGATCGCAAAATCATCACGGGACTCCACGGGCACAGTGCTACCATTGAACATATGCAGATTGACCCACACGGCGAGCTTTGCTACTGCGGCAAGCGCGGCTGTCTTGAGACACAGTGCTCCCTGCGTGCACTGCACTGCGACCTTGAGCATCTTGATGACTTTTTCCAGAGAGTACATGCAGCCGACCTCAAGGCTCAGGAAATCTGGATTGCCTATCTTAAGAATCTGGCCCATGCCATCAACCTGCTGCATTTGATTTACGACAAGACCTTCATCCTTGGCGGCTATCTCGCGCCGTACCTGCAAAAAGAAGATATTGACTTCTTGTATAAGGAAATTGCCGAACAGACGCCTTTCCCAGAGGCACATGACTTTTTGCAAATCAGCAGCATGCCGAAGCACAATATCGCCATCGGTGCGGCACTGCTCTATATCCAAAAATTCTTAGAGCGTATATAAACAAAACGAAAAAGTCCAGTACTGGACTTTTTCGTTTTGTTTATATTTATTCAGTTATTTGCCTGTTCTTTCCTTTTCTTCTCCGTTCGCCCGGCGTCAGCACCAGCAAAGGCATCGGTAGCGGCGCTGCTAGCAGATGACGGGGAATGAACGACAGCGTCGGAGCCTGTAGCAGATGGTGCTGTCGAGTCCGTGAACGATTCGCCATGCGCTGAAAAATTATTGTCGACAATACCATCTGGGTTGGTCGCGGTGTAGCCGCGGACATGCTGTACCACTCCATCGGCACCGGTACGGTAATAATCATGCGTATGATGTACGTCAACCGCATCAGTTGCTGCATGCGTCCCGCTGTCGGCAGCAGCTCCATAATGGACGGCGTCCATGCCGCCATGGTGCGCGACATCGGCAGCATCAATGGTATCAGTGCCTGTATCGACGGTATCTGCCCCCGTGTCGAAGCCATCAAAGGCTTTGATGAAAGGCAGGCAGAGCAGCAGGATAAGGAGCGGCGCCACGCCCATGATGGGCATCGCGCGCTGCATGGTATAGCCATGCCGGTAAAGCCACAGCATCAGCAGATGAAACAGCAGCGTGACAGCTGCAGCAATACCTGCAGCCAACGCCTCACTCATGAACGGCCAGTGCCAAAGAGCAAAGCCAACGGCTATCCCATACATGTAGAAACCCGTCAGCACAGCACGCCAGTTATTTACGATATATCCCAGCCGCATAAAAAAGATGACAAGCATCAAAATAAACGCCACGGGTGCCAGAAAGGGAAAAACGGAAACCAAAGCAAAAGCAATGACCGCCGTAATTACAATCATAAAAATCCGTCGCCATGTATAGAATAGGAACAGCCCTATTGTAAAAGCAATGGACAGATGCTTCAGTTCCGGCATAACTAGATTGATGAATACATATGAAAATGTCACTGCCATCAGCACGAAATGCGGTACGGTCATGCACGAAGCCCGTTTCTGCGCTGCTGTATTTGCCAAAGGAATCACAACCTTCTCGTCTTCAGAAAAACTTATCTTCTAAGTTATTTCTATGAAACAGAAATGAAGTCCTGCTTCTTTTTCGACTGCCTGACATGGACTCAATTCTAAAAAAAGGCCCTGCAGCTTGCCCAGTTTCTGTAACTGGCATGGCTTCAGGGTCTTTTTGCCTTTATGCTAAATGTTATTTTGCAGCTTTGTGTTTTTCAGGTACAACAGGCACGAGCAAATAACTGTCATGCTCGCCGCCAGTGTAAAGGATGTGTCTGCCCTTATTATGTGTGGCAGGTGCCGTGACGACCTGTGCGGGGTCGGCCGTTTCGGTACTGTTGCCGCCGAGGGTCTCTTTTTTCGCCTTGGTACCAGCCGGATACGTGTACGAATCGACAGGAACATCAATCTTGGCACTGCCAAAGTTGAGGTCGGCCGGCTCATTCTGATAAGCGCCGACGGTCAGCCGCAGGGTCTCGCCTTTATGGTAGACCATGCCCATGGGCCAAAGGCCGATTTCCAGCGGTACAATCTGCCCCTTCTGCAGTTTCTGCTCGCTGGTACCCGTGAGATACGGTTCAGACTCGGTGGATTTCTTCGGGTCTAAGGCACGGCACGAAGCGCGCAGCAGGCCCGTGGCAATGACATCGCTAAAATTATTGTGATTTAAGAGCGTGCCATCGGCTGCAAGTTTTTCGACTTTGACGCTGAGGTCCATATCGTCATTATCGGCAGCCGCAGCCCAAAGATGCAGCTTCATATAGCCCGTGAGTTCCGTATCCTTGTCGAACTTGTAGGTAAATACGGCTTCCGGCTTTGCGCTTTCACTGTCATAGCTGAGCTCTGCGGCCTGCGGCTTTTGCAGCTGCAGTGTATCTGTTTTCGCATCAAGGTACATCTTCTTGTACTGTGTGCGGGCCAGCGGGAATTCCTGTTCCGGACGATTGATGACGTCGTGACCTTCCAGCTCGTAGACGGACAGACGAACCTTCGGTGTTTTCTCCCAGCCATTGTCTTCGCCTTTAAGGTAATGGTCAAAGAATTTCGTGAGGTCGGCAACATTTGTGGGATTGTAGAAATCGTTCCATTCCTGTGTCAAATGAACGCGCAGCCATTTGTCTTTGGAAGAGATCTCACGGAAGCCGGCAAACGTGCCGTGCGTATGCACCGGATTTGTGTAGCTGGCCACGACGTATGCCGGAATCTTGATTCTGCTCAGACGTGCCTGTTTATCCTGCCAATATTCATTGAGAAAAGGATATTCGACAATCATGCGCGGCTGGTCTTCCAAAAGGCCATGAGCACTGGCAAACGTCTCGGCAATTTTTTCAGGAAACGCCGGGTTGGGAATGCCCCCTCGTGTTCCGCTTTCACGGAAATGGTCAGAAAATCCCTCCCACGGTGCAATGGCGGCAAGATGCGGCGGCTGCTCGGCCGCAATGAACCACTGTGATACTGTCAGCCACGAATTGCCCGCCATGCCGACTTTTTCATTTGACCAATCCTGTTTGGCAATCCATTCCACGATATCATAGCCATCCTCGGCATACTGGCGCCCCCAATAATTGATATTGCCTTCAGAGGAATACGCCCCGCGGGGGTCTGGGTTAATAACCGCATAGCCTTTCGACACCCAGTATGCAGGGTCTGCCCCTTCGAACCGTTCCAAGCCAGACGTTGCCGACTTCGGCACGCCGGCGCGTCCCGGAACGTCATCAAGGGCCTGCCCGCCGACTTCCTTGCCATACGGACTGATGCAAAGGATGGCCGGATGCTTCGCCTGATCGACTGGACGGAAAACATCCGCATAAATAGTCGTGCCGTCACGGAGCTTCACGGCTTTATCACGTTCCAACAAAATATCCGTCGGCAGCGGCATCGCCCCTTCAAAGCGGACCGTGCCAGCCTTCAAAATAGTGGTCTCCGGATGAAAGCCCGTATAGCGCACCCGCGCTGCCGTAACTGGCAGGGCCTTACGATAATACACAGGAAAATTCTTCCCTGAATAAGTCTTTGTAGGAATTATCGTTTCATTGGCAGCCAGCGTTTGGGCACTGCCCACCGTCATGAACATGCCCAGCGAACACAGTACGGATGCGGTTAAAGCCATTTTTTTGAAATGCATAATCTCTCCATTCCTTTCATGATTCTTTTCCTGTCTTTTACTATAGCAAAACCTCGGGAAAAGCTGAAATGGAAAATTTTGTTTTAAGAAATTCCATATACGAATTATTGGCCACAGTCAAACAGCTTTAATGCCTCTAAAACACACTGGCCGCTCTTGCCAAGTTCCTTCCATGCCGCGGAAACGATAAGCGGCGCACTGCCAACAAGCGGCAGAAAACGGGCAGTGGTCACAACGAAGTCAATCATATGGCGCGGCAGCACGGAAAGTCCCTTATGGATTTCCACCCAAAATACGACTTCCATGATATTGCTGCTCGTTCCCACCACATGCGGATGAAAGCCGAGCTGATGGCAGTGCTGATAAAACCGCTCCAGCGTATGCGGGGCCTCTTCTTCCTGCAGCAGCACAAAAGGATGTTCCTTCAACGTTTCCAGAGGTACGGGCATCTCCTGCGCAAAAGAAGCATCCGCAGGAACGAGAATCCCCTCATCTTCTTGGTGCAGGACAGTCATCTTGATTTCCTTATCCTTCTGCAGCTCTTCCTGCAGGCCGATGATAAAGTCTGTTCTGCCATTCTGCAGCTGCAGCAAAAGCTCCCGCTGTGTCGCCATATGGATATCGAGAGGAATCTCCGGATGCTGCTGACAAAAATCATTAAAAAAGGGAGCATACCGATGTGCCAAAGCTTCTAATACCGTTATCCGCAGCGGTACAGCCCTGCCAGCGGCCTCTTGGACACGGTGCAGCAAATCATCACCATACTGCAGATACGCCTGACATTCCGACAAAAATACCTGTCCAGCCGCTGTAAGCCGGACGCTGCGCTTATTCCGTTCAAATAATTTGACTCCTAAATATTTCTCCAGCTGAACAATCCGCTTGCTCGCCGTCGACTCCGCAATATAAAGCGATTCTGCTGCCGCCGTGAAATTCTGTTTTTTCGCTACGGCATAGAAACATTCAATCCATTCCTTTGTAATGGCTTCCGCCTTCTTTCATCTTTGCTCTTTATGGCTGAATAGCTGAAAAAGTCCAGTACTGGACTTTTTCAAATCCATCACCTACAAAAATTCGAGGCTCACTAGAGAAGTCCTTCTGCATAACCGTTTCTCTGCTGGCACAAAATGATGTACAAGATGGCATATTATGATGTATCATCTATCCCATTTTTCCGATATCATAAGAGCATCGAGTGAAACACAAAATACGGCGGACTTGGCACCTACCTGGCCAGGATTCATGCGGAACATGGCGGGGACTTGATTCTGGTTGGCCGCAATAGGGAAAAATTGACAAAGCAGGCAGAAGAACTTCGCCAGGAGTATGATGTCACGGTCAAAATAATTGCCGCTGACCTCGCCAAGCCGGAAGCAGCACAGGAAATCTACGACACTTGCTGTAAAAATAGCTGGACAGTTGATGATCTTATCAAAGCCAACGGCCGCATTGCCATTTCCGCTTTTGACGGTCCGCATCTTAAAGGCTACCAAATCAAGGGTCATGCCCAATACATCGAAAGCGGCGCTGTCGTCAACAACTTCAAGAAAGTCGTCGAGGATATGTTCAAAGGTGCTGCCACGGCCAAAGGCGCTCTTGAAATCATCCCGGAAAAAGTCATCGTAACAACGCCGGGACCCGGACAACAAGAAGGAACTCTAAGCCCTATTTATCCCCTGGACATTCTATCTTCTCAAAATCAATCCATATATCCCAAGCCTGCGCATCCATCCCCAGTTTCGCAGCCAAAAATGACCGCACGGAAATGCTGAACATTTTCCGTGCGGTCGTTTTTTGTTTATGCTGCAGTATAATTTTTACAGATGGTTACTGGTTATTGTCTTTCGGCGCTTCCTTAAGCGTGACGTCAACGGTCTTTTCACGGCCATCGCGGCTGATGGTCAGGGTCGTGGTATCACCGACTTTATGCTCGGCAATCTTGGCGCGCATGTCGTTAACGCTGTTGACTTCGGCACCATCGACTTTCAGGACGACATCGCCTTTCTGCAGGCCGGCTTTGTCAGCAGGGCTGCCGGCGGCAACCTGGAAGATATAGACGCCCTGTTTGATGTTGAGCTGATAGCCGTAACGGGCTGCAGTCTGCTGGTCGAAGATGGAAACGCCGAGGAACGGACGGGCGACATACCCTTTGGCCATGATGGAATCGACGATATTCTGTACTGTGTTGGACGGAATGGCGAAGCCAATGCCCTCGACGCCGTTCGCAACAATCTTCGCGCTGTTGATGCCGATGACTTTGCCGTCCATATTAACGAGGGCACCGCCGGAGTTGCCTGGGTTAATGGCAGCATCAGTCTGCAGAAGTTTGACGCGTTCATCGCCGTCCCCAAGCGTGCGGTTCTGGGCGCTGATGACGCCGTGCGTTACCGTGCCCTGGAATTCAAGCCCCATCGGATTGCCGATGGCGATGACGGATTCACCGACGACAATCTGGTCCGAATCGCCAAAGTCAGCCGTCGTCAAAGTGCCGTCATCAACGCTGACGACTGCGAGGTCCGTGAGTTCATCCGTGCCGACAAGTGTGCCCTTGAGGCTGCGGCCATCGGCGAGCGAGACGATGAGCTCACTCGCACCTTTGACAACGTGATTGTTCGTCACGATATAGCTCTTGCCATTGTCGTTCTTGAAAATGACACCAGAGCCAACACCCTCGCTCTGGACTGGATTATTGAACCAATCGCGGGCCACGGCCTTATTCGTAATGCCGACCACAGCCGGACCGACGGCCTTAGCCGCACGTACGGTCGGCGTATTGCGTGCATCCGAAAGATTGTCGTAGTTGGCTTCCTGCTGCTGCTGCACAGACGAACTGCCGGAAGAGCTGTTCGAGCTCGAAGACGAGCCCAGCGAGCAGCCGGCAAACGTCGCAGCCGACAGGGCTACGGCCAGAGCCACGGCCAATTTTTTATTTTTTTTGCTTTCAAGTATATTGAAGAACGATTTCATGAAAACCCCTCCATCCATATCTATAGTCCCTTTCGTCCGTTTGGGTGGGCGAGGGGGAGATTTTTGCTATGCTTATAGTATAGCGCTTTTTTCCTGTGATTTCTGTCATTTCTATGACAAAAATAGAATTGACATTCCCTTAATAGAAAGGATACGATTTCTTTAGGGAAACAAAATGAAAAAGGGTGAATTTTGCATGGAAAAAACGAATATCATCAAAAAATACGAAAAGGTCCTGATGGCCTGCCCGCTGTTGGCCGGCATTCCGACAAATCAGTATGAGGATGCACTGACTTTTCTGCAGGCCAAAGTCGTGCACCTCGCCAAAGCACGAAATTCTGCAGCAGCTCGATGCACCGTTCCGCTATGCCGGCATCGTGCTCTCAGGCAGCATCGAAGGCTCCTTCATCAACGAGAATGATGCCAAAATCAGCATCAACCGCTTTGACGCAGGCAAGCTCTATGGCGAAGCTCTCGGCTGCGTCCAGCCGCCGCACAGTCCCATCCAGCTCGAAGCCCTGCAGGACAGCCTCGTCCTGCTCGTCAATCTCTCGGCCATGCATCAGGAAAAGGAATCGCTCTCGGGCTTTCAGTACCATCTGGCGATGAATCTCATCCATGGCCTTGCCCACCAGAATATCTATCAGAACTACAAAGTCCGCATCCTGAGCCAGAAAAAGCTGCGCGACCGCATCGGCATCTTCCTGCACGGCCAGCCCCGCGCCAAAGACGGCTCCATCCTCGTCAAACTGACCGTCACGGCCATGGCTGAATTTCTCGGGGCCAACCGCAGCGCCCTGTCGCGTGAGCTCGGCCTCATGCAGGACGAGGGTCTGCTGCGCATCGAAGGACGCCGTTTCTTCCTGACACAGCCGTAACTTTTCAGATAACAAAAAGGCATGTACACCAGCGGTTCTGCCGCTCTCGTGCACATGCCTTTTCTCTATCGTAAATCTATGTCATCAGCCGTTATTCGGGTTCCAGCTGCTCATGCCCAGGGGCTCGATTGGATGTGCCTGACTCAGCGGAGCACCGCAGTTTGGGCAGCCCTTGCCTTCACCGCACGTATCGCAATAGAGCGTGCCGCAGTTGCTGCATTCGTAGAGCAGCTCGTCCTGCTGAGCTGCTTCTTCAACGCCGCAGTATGCGCATGATTCCTGTTTATTCTGCTGATTCTTTACTTCTGCCATGATGGTCACGTCCTTTCGAGTTATCCTATCTTATTCCTGTTCTGCGTATTCTGGGAAAGCAATGGAGTTTTCCTTAAAGATGTGGATGAAGATATCATCAAACAGGCTCTCCATGACCTGATACGTACGCTGGAACGTCGGGCAGGCATCAGCTGGCGGCGTGAAATTGTCCGTGAGCTGATAGATTTCCTTGATGATGTCGCCGGCTCCCGTATGTTCATCTTCGAGGCCTGTGACGAAGTCGAGCGTTTCTTTATCCGGATGCGGATGCTGACGCATCAGCGGGAAGACAAAGCGTTCTTCTTTGGCAAAATGTTCCTCGAGCTCGGCTTTAAGACCGGCATAGAGATGATGGAGCTTCGTGAGCATCTCGCCGTGATGCGGATAATGGACAATCAGAATTTTGTTGAGCAACTCTTCCGTCTCAGCCATGAGCTGACGGTCCGTGACATGATGCGTAGCCTCAAGGTCATCGAGCATGTCATTGACGGAAAGCTCCTTGAAGGAGTCGATATCTTCATGGACATCGGCATGCGCCGTCGGACGGGCAGCAACTTCATTAAGCTTCTTGAGGAACTTCTCAACGTCCATGCCCTTTTCCTTGATGGCAATCGAGATGGCCTCATGGCCGCCACAGCAGTAGTCGAGGTGCAGATTATTGAGGAAGCCAATCGTATTCGGATGATCCTTTACCACCTGTGCCAGAGTCATATCTTTCGTAATCATATCTCATCGCTCCTTTATTTTTATTTACGTTTTGCGTTTGTTTTTGTTTACAGTCATAGTATACGAAAGATACGGTGTTATTTCTGTGATTATAGCAACAGGTTCTCAGGGCTGCTAAAAAGTCCAGTGCTGGACTTTTTAATATCTATTTTATTAGATATATAGATACTTGACTTTATAGAAGGATTTGTTATAATCAATATTACAATTAACGAAAAGAAAGGGGGAGCCCTATCTTTGAAAGTCTTCTGACTGCCGCACAGATAGCCCTCAGGACCTTGCAGGATATCATACACGCATGACAAGAAGGCCCGGCATTTTGAAGATGCTGGGCCTTTTTTACTGCATATATGAAATTTGACAGGCAGTCTTAGAACGTACCAGGCTTTACATGAACTTCTTTTCCTGACTTGACCGTGACCATCTGCACAAGGCAGCTGCGCGGGCCAACATTGAATAGCTCAAAGGCATCCCAGTCGGGGATTTTCTTCATGAGCTTTTGCTTGTTGCTGAGCTCGGTGATATTCTGTGCCGAATCGCGGCCGTAGCTGTCAAGAATGACGAGGAAATACGTCCCTGCAGGGATATCCTTGAACGTGTATTCACCTGTCTTTTTATCCGTGAGCGTATGATAGACCGGCGCATCTTTCGGTGTCTGATTATTGCGGTACCAGTCGTCCAGTTCCTTCTGCGTGAGTTTGTCGTACGTAAAGTCCTGACCAATGAGCCAGACATCAGCCTCTTTGTCGTGGAATTTATGCGGCGGTGCGGCCAGGTCCCAGCCAATGCCGCCGGCTGAAGCATCCGGCGATGAGGTAATCTTCATGCTGCGTTCCGAGCTGTGCGTATAGACTGCGCCGCTGACTGTACCGGCAGGTGCAGCCTCCGAAGCCATCGCCACCGCCGGCACAGAGGCCAGCACTGCCGAAGCCGCACTTAGAACACCAGCGATTAAAGCAAGCAATTGTTTTTTCATCAGACAATCCTTTCTTTTTATTCACCAAATGACGTATCTTATCTTTTCAGGGAAAAGCTTCTGCTGAAAAAGTCCAGTACTGGACTTTTGGGGCAGACCAGTTTTAGTAATTTCCCATAAAGCTGTGGTCCTTGCCGTTCTGCTTGTACTGCAGCACGGTGTCAAGATTGACATTTTCCATGGCATGGAAGATGTTGCCGGGGACCTGCGGATTCGTTTCTGCCAATTTTGCAATGAGCTTCTTGACTTCCAGACGTTTTGAGTCGGTCGTGCCATCTGTATGGCAGGTCGAGCAGGTCTCCGTGAACTTGCAGGCACACTGGATAAAGTACAGACCGTTGTCATCGCGCCAGCTCTTGATGTCAGCTTCGCGGATGCGGTAAAGCGGACGAATGAGCTCCATACCGGGGCAGCTCGTACTCCTGACTTTCGGCATCATCGTGCGGATGGCTCCGGAGTAGAGCATGCTCATGAGATTCGTCTCGATGACATCGTCAAAATGATGGCCGAGCGCAATCTTATTGCAGCCGAGCTCTCTTGCCTTGCGGTAGAGATAGCCGCGGCGCATTTTGGCACAGAGATAGCATGGCGACTCTTCCACATGGAAGACCGACTCGAAAATATCCGTCGAGAAAAATGTCAGCGGAATCTGCAGAAGTTTGGCATTTTCCTCAATGATGTGGCGGTTCATCTCGTTATACCCTGGGTCCATGCAGAGGAACACGAGCTCGAACGGAATCTTGTTATGGCGTTTGAGCTCTTGGAAGAGCTTCGCCATGAGCATGGAATCTTTACCTCCGGAGATGCAGATGGCAATCTTATCACCGGGTTCCACGAGCTTATAGTCGCAGATGGTCTCGACGAATTTGCCCGAGATCTTGCGTTTGTACTTCTTGCGCAGCGAATTCTCGATATGTTTGAGGCGTTTGTCATCGACAGCAGCCGCTGCTGTTTCCTTTTCGAGTTTTTTCTGGAGCCAGAGGGCATAGCCTCCCTGCAGCGAGACAGCCGTATAGCCAAGCTTTCGCAGATTGTCGGCAAGACCGAGGCTGATTTTGCCCCACATGCAGATGCAGACAATGAGCTTGTCCTCAGGCAAATCATAGCCTCCCTGCTGAAGTTCCAGCGGGTTAAGGTTCAGGGCTCCCGTGACAGAGCCGCGCTCAAACGCAGCTTCATCACGGATATCCACGAGGTAAAGTTTATCGGCTTCGATGGCATTGAGCTCATCGACAGTGATTTCATTTTTATGGGTCCAGGCTTCGATAAAAGCGGTCATTCGTTATTCATACTTCCTTTATGATAAATTTGTACCTTTCATTTTACCATGGATTCCCGGGAAACGCATAGAAAAACAGCCCCGCCAGATTGACGGAGCTGCCCAAAAAAAGATTTTGCCCTGTCTGCATCAGAAGATGCCGAGGATGTGCCAATAGGTCTGTGCGAAAATCAGCATCAGGGCATAGCCGATGATGGTCAGCGGCAGGCCGACCTTGATGCAGTCCTTCGCGCTGAACGTCTCGGTCGAGAACGCGAGAATGCCCTGCGGCGAGTTGACCGGCAGGATGAAACCGAAGCTGACGACGAACTGCAGGACCATCGTGATGCCGACGATATTGAGGGCGTCATTGCCGAGTCCCTGCAGGACCGCAATCATAATCGGAATCATCGAAGAGGCAACGGCCGTGGCACTGGCAAAACCGAGATGCACGACGATGAGGAAGGCCGCGAGAATCGCGAAGACCATAAAGACACCCATGCTCGCAAGACCAAAGACCGTCATGAGCTGGTTGGCAAGCCATGCGGCAGCTTTGGTCGAGAGCAGGGCAGAACCCATACTGATGCCGACGCCGAAAAGAATCAAGGTGCCCCACGAAATGCGGGCCTGTGCTTCTTTCCAGTTCATGATGCCGATGCCCGGCAGAAGCATGAGCGTGACGGCAATGACCGTCGACGTCGTTGTATCGAGAGGATGCAGTGTTTTTTCCGTGACCCAGAGGAACAGCAGGCCAAGCGAGATGACCATGAGCTTTTTCTCCGACGGTTTCATCGGTCCGAGAGCTTCGCGCTCCCTGCGGACCGTCTCATCACCGCCGGCAACTTCCATCGTCTCCGGCGGCAGCATCTTCATGCAGACAACATAAAGGATGAACGACATCATGACCGCGTACGGGGCTGCCGCGATGAACCATCCAGCCCACGAAATCGTCGCACCGAGCTGTTTCTCGATAAAACCAAGCGCAACCATGTTCTGCGCGGCCGCCGTCTTGATGCCGATGTTCCAGATACTCGCGGCCTGAATCGTTGCTACCATCAGGAGTACTGCAAAACGGATTTGCCATTCTGTTTTCCCCCCAATGATATATATTTATAGAATTCTTACTATAATTTCACTATTCGATAACCATGTGTTTTTTCCTTTGTTCAAATTAGTATATACAATATATTTGAAAAGACAAAACGGCCTGAAAAAGTCC
>OIYH01000970.1_pt1 | contig 18103 bp, 17 predicted proteins | sample 1587911 | NCBI WGS metagenome assembly OIYH01 (sample SAMN03283252) | human gut metagenome | biome: human-associated habitat; material: feces | host: Homo sapiens | place: USA | collected 2013
CGGTGATGTCGAAATGGGCAGCCAGCCGCTCAAGCGTGGCGCTTGAGCAGGGCGCGCAGCAGGCATGCAGCAGCAGCGTGGGTTTGGTATCCCCCAGCCGGCGCAGGACTTTTTCCATTTCCAGTTGATAATTGATGCGATTGGCCATGATGCGGCACCTCTTTGCCTGGATTTTGATGCTGCCATTATTGTACCACATTTTTTAGGTTTCGTATATCCGTAAAATTGCTGCACGGTTGGAAAGAGTCTCCCTCGCAGAGGGGGCCACCAAAGTCGCAGCCACGTAAATGCCCCCGCACCCGTTACAAGCTTATCACACATTTTTTCATATTTCTTAAACATCTCGAAAAAACAACCGCATAGCGATAATAATTTGCAAGCTGCACAGTTATTTACACCACATTTACACCATTTTCAAAAAAGAGCCTAAGATATGACAATTACACACTAAGACGGACATCTGCTACACCAGGTGCTCCGTCTTTTTTTAGCTTTTCTAAAAAATATAGTTAAACTAAAGACGAGATACATGAGAAGACGAGATGCATGAGTAATTGGTGAAAAGACATGGACTACGAAAACTAAATAATCAGCTAAAAAATAGGGATGACCCATCAAAAGGTCACCCCTATTACTTTTGCGTTTTCTTTCAGACAGTCTCCTGCCCTATTCGGTTCATGGTTTCCGCTCAACCTTTGGTCTGGCTCCACAATCGGCTGATCCCGAACCAGTCCGCGCCATGTGCATTACCGATTAAACAGATACTCCTGGATATCGTTAAACGCACTCTGCATCTGCTCTACATTGTTCCCGTTCAAAGCATGTCCAAGCAACGCAAAGTTTGCCCGCAGCAACATATTCATGCTGTTCTCCTGGGCATCTAAACGCTCCTTGTCTCTTTCAAACAGTTCCTTATGATGGAGATTCTGCTTTTTAAAATCATCTTCAAGCCCTTCAACCTTACCTTCCAGTTTTGTCACCCGTGCGGTCAGGTCTTCAATCTTGACATCCTGGTCGTGGTTCGGTTTCTTCAAAAAGGTATTGAACTTTACCATCACAGCAATCGCAGCAGCAATACCGGTAATGCCGCCGCATACAGATACAATCCATACAAACATCTGGTTTAATGTAAAATGAAATTCTGGATTCGGCATTACTCGCTCACCTGCTCTTTCGCAGGTTTAGAATTCTCAGCCTCTTTTTTCATGGCCTCATAAGCAGCCTGGGCAATGCTGCGTGCCTGTTCCTCGGTAATTTCCAGGCCCACCTGTTTTGCCAGCTCCATGATCATTTCAGCGGCTTTCTTGTTTTTGTCCTCACCAGACATACTATCTAAATATTGCTTTATGTATTGGCAGGCGGCAGTGCCCCATTTCATCAGCATCGGGTAAGCACTCAACAGGTTTAGTGCCGAGCTTACAGTCTCGCTGATATTCGGGAATACATAGCGGCCAACCAGTGTACCGAGAATAATTGCCACGCCAACAGCAATATAAAAAATTCCCTGCTCCATAATCACCCTCCTACGTTGTCTTCAACGTTCTCACCGGTCATATCGTTAGGATGATTCGGCACACCATCTTCCTCGTCGCCAAGCAGCAGCCCGGACGAATCAGAATCACCATTGTTCTTGTACTTGTGCTCGCAAATCTTGATCCAGGCATTGCACAAATTCTCAGCACTCAACGCGGCAAACAAGCCAACATTAAAGCTGTAATCCGGCAGCTGCCCAATCGAGAAACACAGCACCATGTACACAACGGCATACAGTAGTGTCGCACCCAACGTAAAAATAATGACCTTCTTGGAAAACCTCATCAGATTAAAAGATTCCTTCATAAAATCACCGACTTTCTCATGTATGGCTTGCTACAGCGCCAGGGCCAATATAACCGTACACCGTCTTAAACCAACCATTCACAATAGCGTCATAACCAATCGTTACAACCTTGCCGGTCTTGGAATCGGGGCTTTGGATCACGCCAACACTGGCATATTCGGTGCCTGGGCCTTTACGCACATTCCAGCGGCCAGGCTTAAAGATGATTGCTTTCTGTGGTGCGGCAGGCTGTGCAGGTGTACTGGGCTTTGCAGCACTCTCACCTACGTACTTTTTATAGCAATAATTCACATCTACCTTGCCATTGATACCGGCCACATTTCCAGCGCTGCTGTACTGCCACATCTGCGCTTTGCCCTTGCCGTTGTAGCTGCTGCGGTAATCCGCCAGCCACAGGTCATAGGCGGCAAGCTGTCCCATATCCAGATAACTGGCCTTGTAATTGGTATAGGTGTACAGCATAGGCTTGTAGCCTTTCTGGTCAATAATGTCCAGGCCACGCTTTACCAGTGCAGTTAGTTTGGCCTTACCAATAGACGCGGTATTTTTATCCTCAATGTCCAGTGCCACAGGGTACTCCAATGTCTTCCCTTTCAAGGCATCAAACATCATGGTCATTTCCTTGTTCTGTGTCTCCTCATCCTGGGCATAAGTAAAAAAGTATACTCCCACAGGGATACCATTTTCTTTGGCGCCCTTGTAATTCTGCTCAAATGTCGGGTCCACATAAATGCCATTCTTATCAGTAGAAACTACGCGCAGCATAGCAAATTTCACTCCGGCGGCTGCAACCTTGCGCCAGTTGATATTGCCTTGATACTTTGATACATCAATGCCCCATAATTCAGTTTCGGCAGTATCAGCAGGCTGTGTATTGCTCCCGGCGGGCTTGTCCGCTTCTCCAACACTGCGGTCAACACTGTGCTCTCCTGTTCTAAAGGTAAAAACCTTATCGGTTGCCTTGGTAAAGTCGTTATCCAGCCAAACCAGCGGATTTGTGCGCTTATTCTTCCAACGGACTTCAAAATGCAGGTGAGCACCAAAACTGTTTCCGGTATTACCAGAGTAGCCAATGATCTCGCCGGTCTTTACAGTTTGTCCATGTTTTACCGTAATAGAATTCAAGTGTGCATACAGCGTATGTACTGTGCCGCCATTCCAATTCGCATGTCGGATCTTTACCATATTGCCATAGCTATTTGTGTCACCCTGGGTGCGTTTGCCGTTCCAGTGGTACACAATCTCAACGGTGCCATCTTCTGCAGCCAGCACAGGTGTTCCAACCAGCGCCCGCATATCAATTGCCTGGTGCATACTGCCATCGTTATAAAACCAGCCTTGCGTCAGGATATGATTAGCCAAAGGCCAATCTAGGCATACCTCCCCGTTTTTTAATCTCATAAAACTTTCCCTCCAAAATAAAAAAAGAGGGTGCCATCACCCGTAGGCAACAACACCCCTTATTATTCAATGCCAACCTCTATTTCGACACAATTCACTAAGTATCTCCAAGAGATTGTTCTATAATCAATATGTCACCCGTATGGTACATCTCGTTTGTGCGCTTCTTTGACTATTTATGTTGGCAACCCAACATCGCCATGGAAGTCGACCTAGAAAGGAGATGTAACTATGGATGACATTACAAAAGTCATAGAGATTATTTACAGCGTAGTCCGTATGATTTATTCAATCGTCAAGGTTATCAGTATGATTCTGTAATTCCTTGTGTAAATAATCTTATGGCGAGGCCATGGCTTGTCTGATTCGTCAGCATGTCATGGCCGTTTTTATTTACCGCGCATACCAATACACATAAATATCAGATGTCGGCTTCTCCGAAACATACACTGTCACATAGCCGGATCTGCTAACCGTTGCGTACCCGGCATTGATGATATTCAGCGTCGCTTGCAGCGTTTCATTCGTGGACAGATTACTGTTCTGTGCAGTCATAGGCGTGCTCAGCGTAGCACCTGCGGAAAGCGTAGGCCCACCATCCTGTGCATACACATATGCACCCTGATAATACTGGTCACCACTGGCAGTCCAGCTGTCCACAGAGAAATAAGCGCGATACAGCCACAAATTATTGGCATACACAACCTTATTCTGCACCGGGTTCGTGCTGGACGCAGAAAGTTCCGTGTCAACTGTAATGTTTGACAGCCCATTCAGTTTGCTCTTATCGCTGTAACTCATCAGGCCATTAGAGCTAGTCGTGGCTAACCCATAGGTAGTATCATGTGTCGGCGGCGTATACCCAAGTGCGTTTGTCACATTGGTCTTTGTCAGGCTGATCGTGCCATAACTGTTCGATATATTGCTGCCAACCCTCACAAGGCCCAGTGACGAAGAAGTTGCCGCAGAGTATGTAGTATCCTGTGCAGGAATACCAAGCCCGGTAATGTCCGACTTGGTCACAGCAGTAGTCGCGCTCACATGGCCTGTCCCATCCACAGTCACCTTATAAAAGCCGTTGCTTTTGGATGTATACCAAGGGTGGCTGTACTTGTTTGCCCCGGCGGCAATGCCGTCCAATTTGATCTTGTCTGCGGCACTCATATAGCCATGCTCACGTTGTGTAGCGTCGTTAATTTCCACAGCGGGTGTCACGTACAAGATGTCATCATCCAGTGTACCAGCTTTCTTCAAGGCATCATACTCAGCCTGCGTAACAGACTTAATCAGTTTCTTTTCAGGCGTAAGATACAGCGCATTTTCATCGATCTCGCCGTTACCCATTGCCTCAATATACTGCGCTTCGGTCAGTACGTTGATCTGAAAATTGCTAACATTCGTAGCGGTTTTTGCCATATCTCATCACCCCTTTACATAGTTAGTGTTCGTGTCAAACAGGCTCGCAATATCACTCTGCTCAACCCACAGGCCATTAACCTTTTTATAAACCTTGGATACGTTCACCCAGCTGCCATTTACTTTGGTGCTCAGTACAGGGCCAGTCGAACCGCCGCTAGTGTAGTCTATAGTCAGATCAGCGCCATAAAAACGCAAAGTCTGGCTCCTGCTTGCGTATAGCGAACCGCGTGTACAGGTAATCAGCAAGATAAGTTCGTCCAGGCTCTCACGATCCCACCAGCCTGTATCGTTAAAGGTCTGGGCCACGACGCTGGTGCCAAGTTCGATCTCGCTGCTAAGCCCGGCCGTGCCGCAATACAGCTGCGCAACGCCGGTCAGCACGTAGGGCGAGGAGTTCGAGATTCTGGCTTTTATCTTACAAGAGATAGAATTGACTTTGGCGTCGGTCGGAATCTTTGACATATCGAATTTGACTGCTAGTTTAGAAACCGCACCACTGCCTGTGTTCAGGTTTAGCACCGTAAAGGTGTCACTGCTTGAACTGGTAAGGCCATTTGAAAGCGGATAAGACGCATCTACCGAAATATACGATGAGCTTTGACCATCATATCCTGTAGGAACTAATGTTACACTTGCCATACATTAGCCCCCAGTCTGCAAATACAAATCGCCATTGCTTCCTGTCGAAGAACTGGGCGCGGAACTACCGGTATAATATCTCTGGATCACCACAGAACCAGGCACACCGAAAATGGTCTTGCCGCTGATAATGTTTCCGCTCACCAGATTATAATCGCCGCTCACAGTCACCTGGCTCAGGCCGTCGTAGCCGCTGTCAGGTCTTACGGTCTGGCTTGAAGTCATTGGTGTAACAGTCTTACTCTGCAGGTTTGGCGAGGATGCCGCCACCAACGTGCCGGTTACCCCAAAAATAGAAACACCTGAGCGGATGTTTCTCGCGACCAGGTTGCTATCTCCCTTGATCGTCTGAGCACCACTCAGGTACTGATTTGCTCCAATCGTCTGGTTACTCGTGCCAGGCGTATAAGTAGCAGCAGATTTTTTTGTTACACCGCTGCCAACATGGGTCTTAGAAATTGCGTTCACCGTAACGCTGCTCAAGCCAATGTAACCACTATCAGGTGATACTGTCTGCTGGCTTTCGCTCGGTGTCACGGTCTTTGCTTGCGTCTTGATGGCCTCACCACCAGCCGCGCCAAAAATACTAACTTTCTGGCCTCCTAAATAAACAGGCATTAAAAAATCACCACCTAACAATCGTAATACTGGTTTGTGCTCCGGCAACGCTTCCCCACGTACCGTCGCTTCTCAAAAACAGGTTTATTGCACCCGTACTAGGCGCAGGCACAAGTCCGGCCTTACCGCTGGCATTTGCTGTAGCGCCAACAAAGTTCGTATAAGTTGTATCCTTATCCGCACCCCAGGTAGCCGTACCGTCTTCCTTCCAGCGCAGGACTTGTCCTTCCGCACCCCCGGCGGGGATGTGCTTGTTTCCGCTGGTGGTAGGATGTACATAATTATTGGCGTTCACTGCAACACCATCGAGCTTGGTTTTGTCTCCACCACTCATCAGGCCAGCGGCACCCTGTGTAGCATTGGCATAAGTCGTATTCGGCGGCACAGCCCAAGTGCCATCAGCTCTCAGGTACTGTGTGCTCTGTCCGCCAGCCGCAGGAGCCGGTACAAGACCAGAGCCACCGGCTGCAGAACTGGTGGCTCCATTGAAGTTACTATAAGTTGTATTTTTATCGTCTACCCACTGCGCAGCACCATCGCTGGCCCAGCCCAAAATCTTACCAGCACTACCGCCAGCCGGAATGTGCTTGTTGCCAGCGCTTGTCGGGTGGCTGTAATTGTTAGCTTTTTCCGCAATACCGTCTAGTTTAGTTTTATCTGCAGCACTCATCATGCCTGCTGTGCTTTTGGTAGCAGCATCATGCGTATGACTGGCCATTGCAAACTTCGTTTTCAGCTGGCTCCAAAGATATTTCAGCCCGTTTTCATCCAATAAAGCCATATCTCAAACCTCCTTTAAGGTTAAAGATCAGCTCGCAAGGATGGTATCAATCTCGGTATTCGTGATAGCCTCAATGACAGTCTTCGTGTCACCAATCTTCTCCATCGCGCCGCTGATCAGCATGTATTCGTCGTACAGGTTTGTGCCGTCCGGCGTAACCTTCTTCACCATGTAAATAATGTTATCCTTGGCATCCTTAGTTTCAGGCAGTGTATCCACAATGCTCTTTTTAATATGTCCGGCTGCAGAAATCTGCTGGCCAACATAAGTCTTGCTTGCGTAGGTACTTGCCGCACCAAATCCATCAAGCTTCGTCTTGTCTTCCTTGCTCATCAGGCCGTCCGCGCTGGTAGTAGACTTAGAGTAAGTCGTGTTCGTAGCCGGGATACCCAGGGCAGTAATGTCAGCCTTGACAACCGCAGTCGCAGCACTCACATGGCCACTTGCATCTACAGTCACCTTGTACAGGCCAGAATCCTTGGCAGTGTAACTCGGATGCACATAGTTGTTAGCACCGGCAGCAACACCATCCAGCTTTTTCTTATCCGCAGCGGTCATCAGGCCGTGTGTAGACTGTGTGGCATCATTATAAGTTGTATTTGTGGGCGTGCCCCAGGTGCCGTCGCCCTTCAGATACTGATCCTTATTCGCCATCTTCGGGCCAGGAACCAGACCATTGCCGCCATCGGCGCTTGAAGTTGCTCCCTTAAAGGTGCCGTAAGTGGTATCCTTTTCGTTGACCCACTTGGCCGTGCCATCTGCATCCCACCCCAGGATCTGCCCGGCAGCACCGCCCGCAGGCACATGCTTATTGCCAGCAGTCGTAGGATGCACATAATTATTTGCGCCCGCTGCAATGCCGTCCAGTTTGGTCTTATCGCCGGAACTCATCAAACCGGCAGCACTGGTAGTTGCATTGCCATAAGTAGTGTTCGTGGGTGTAGCCCAGGTGCCGTCCCCGCGCAGGTACAGACCCTGCTGACCCTTTGCAGGCTTCGGAGCCAGACCTTCCTTACCATCTGCATTTGCCGTAGCACCGGTCATAGTGGTATAGGTCGTGTTGTTATCATTTGCCCAAACAGCAGTACCGTCCGCGCTCCATTTCAAAAACTGGCCTGCGCTGCCGCCTGCAGGGATATGTTTGTTGCCGCTTGAGGTCGGGTGGGTATAATTACTCAGCCCAGCCAGCTTATTCTTTTCGCCAGTGGTATAGTCGTTGGTAGACAGCTGCTTGCCGGTCACCTTGTCAACCTTGCCATCCAGCTTGGCTTTAATCTTTTGCCAAAAATACAAAAGGCCATCATAATCAAGCCATGCCATAGTGTTCCTCCTATTCGTCTTTGAATAAGTTATCGATTTCGGTATTCGTGATTCGCTCTGGTGCCTTATTCAGTCGCATCCAATCGCCGTTATAAAGCCACAGCTCACCGTAACCGACACAATAAATCTTCCCGTTGATCGGGGCCAAAGGCAGCTCGCTTACAAACTCGATGTCATGCCCGATCTGGATTCGCCCACTCGCCGTGTCGCGGTAGGTGTTTCCCGTGTCCAGGCAGCAGACAAGCTGCCCATCTACGACAGGAGTATCATTCAGCTGAGATTGATTGATCTCGCGCAAAGATAATTTCGCCATTACTATCTCCTATCGAAAAAAATCAAAAAATAAAGCCGCCCCACCGCAGTCCAGCAGTAGGGCGACCCTATCACATCTTAAAAATCGGTCAAACCATTAGGCAATAGTCTGCCATGCCAGAGCCTTCTCGGTCTCTTTCACACGGCCATCCATAGCGGTGTTCAGGCCATCCGCATAGGTCTTGGCATCTTTCAGTGCCTTGTCTGCCTTGGTGGTAGCATCGGTAGCAGCGGCAGCAATAGCCTCGCTCTTAGCAGCAGCCAGCTGGTCGGTAGAAACCTTGCCGTTCCAGGTCTTGCGCTCCTCAGCGGTAACATGGGCAACAGTATCACCGATATGACCAGTCAGCGCATCCTGTACGGTCTTAACCTTCTGGTCGGTCTCAGCCTTAGTGTAGGCATCGGGCACAGCAACATACAGGCCATCTTTCTCAATAGTGATGGAGTTGTTGGCCTTGGCAGAAACCTTGACATTGACAGAGATCTTGTTGTCATCAGAAACAGTGACCTCAGCAGTAGAAGTTGCCAGGCCGGTGTAGATGTCGATCAGGCTGCCGACAGGGATCTTAATAACATCGCCGCTGGTGATAGTCAGCTGGATCTCCTTGGTCTTGGCATCATACTTACCGCTGGTCACAACCAGATCTTTGCCCAGATTGATGGTCAGTGCGTCGCCGCCAAACACAGGCAGGAAGATAGTGCGGGTCTCGGCATCATAGGTGGCGTCATGCACAACACCGGTCAGTGTGGTGGTAACGGGGGCATCGCCCTTGGCAACACTCAGCACGCCAGACTTGTAAGAGACATCGGTAACAAACACACCCTTGCCGCCGACAACACCCGCGATCTTGTCGTTGACGTAATCAGCAACAGCCTTGGTGGTAGGAATGTTGTCATCGCTGGCGTTAGAAGCCGGGATAGCGGTAGCAACAGCCTTGTTCAGCTGCACATAGTTGGTGCCATTGTAAACATGCAGGGTAAAGTCGCTGGTACGGACATAGATAATGCCCTGAACCTGGCCGCTCTCAGGCAGCGTGGAAACCAGCTTGCAGCTCTTGGTGTACTCACTGGCACCCTTAAAGATCTGCATGGTATCCGTCAGAAAATACAGGGTATCGTTATTCTTGACCTGCAAGCCATCGTAATTAGACTTAGAGCCACAAGCAAAACTAATATTAGCCATAATATTTCTCCTTATCGTTATTTCTCAAAAAGTTAAAATTCCTGCCAGACAAAACCGCCGCCGCTAGGCAGGGCTTCCACCTGGTAGCCGCCCTCTGCTTTGTCCTGCACAATGTAGGGCGCATATTTACCATCTTCGGCGCGGATCATAACAGTCTGGCCGGCAAAGGTATCGCTATTCTTTGCAAGATCGCTCTCGGCTGCGCTCACAGAGTTGTACATTGCCGGGCGCGGACGAATCGCCTGTTTGGTCTTGTCATCACGGATGTAGTAGAACTCGCTAGTATCCTTGGTGATAACAATGTCCTTGCCGTCGATCTTGCCGTTCGTGATTGCGGTATCCAGGTTCGCTGCATTACCGTAACCAAGCTTGGAATAAGTAGCCATAATTGGTTCCTCCTCTCATACAAAATAAAAAAGCCGTGCGGCCAAGTCGTTAAAACTCAACCACACGGATACTTCCGTCATCGGGATCAGTACCGCCACCACTGCCGGACCCAATCTTCACAGCTGCGCCAATCGGGTTCCCCTGTGCGGTCAGCTGCAAAATGCTGTCTTTATAGCGTAGGCTGTCTGCCTTAGACTTCATAATCGTATTATTCTGCTCATTCAGGGCCTTGATCATGGCCTGTGCCGCCAGCAGTCTCTGGTCAATAGCGCTCAATGCCTCATCCGGCACAATGTCGCTCCAGGCAGAAATCGGCACGATCTTAATGCTGCCGGGTCCAACCTTACGCACATACTGCGTTCCCTCGCCATCAGCACTCAGCTCCACCTTTGCAAAGGTCAACTGGATCTCAATGTCACCGGGTTCGCTGGTCAGCGCTGTATCAAAAGGTAGCTTGTACTCCAGCATGTCTTTGTAGCGCTCGTCAGACAACTCTAAAATCTCGGTTTTATATTTCTTGCTAATCGGCAGTACATACTCAAGCATCACCACAAAATCAGACATATCTACGTCTTTATATGTAGGCTCTGCCAAAAAGTGCAAACTGTCCACCAGCTTGCTCCGCTCCATGATGCGTTCCACCACAGTAGCAGTCAACGTATTATCTTCACCAATCAAAAAGGTATACAAAATGCTCACACTCCTTTCATTTTAATAATCAGCCGGTACTCATCCTCACTAATTTTCCCAGCCTCTTTCAGTGCCAGAATGGTGGCAGTGCCAATGCGGCCACCCTTATACAGGCGGCTTAAACTCGCCACAAATGGGGTTACTTCCATCACAGCACGCCCCCTTCCAGCAATGTCAAAGTGTAAGCATCTATAATTTCTTCCGGCGTCTTTCCGCCCAGTGTCTTCAACTGCTGATACTCATAGGTATCAATTGGTATCAGTTCCACGGTGTCAAAACCGTCCACAGGAATCTTGTACAAATCCTCTGTGTGCCAGATGGTATTTCCGTCAGAAGAAATAAAGCCCTGTGCATCATCTACGGTGCACAGGACCATTACTTTATGTTTCGGCTGATACTTTACATAGGTCAAGTGATCGAGCACATCAATCACGCGGCCATTATACATAACTTTGTAAAACACTCAATCACCATCCTTAAATGCTAAACATATCGCGGACACTGTAAGATGTATTCGGTGTCTCGTAATTAGACATATCACCGTCAGCATTGATCGCAATATAATAAGACGAATAGTTGTTGTACACAAACGGAGATCTTGTCCAATACATCTGATATACACCATTCTGGTCTTTGCATTTACGGCTTTCATTAGTCGTCATAAAGCTGATACCGGTGCCTTCGTAAATGTAAGGCTCATAGTTCTGGGTCGGATAAACCTCAATAATACTCGGTACAGCAAAATAGCAGTCCGATGTTGCAATGTCAGTTTTTCCGCCACCAATGCTGCCCGGGATCTGTACCTTCTTAATAAGCTGTCTCCAGCCAATCGGCAGTGCCTTGTATAAGCGGTTGTTCAAATAGGTGTTCAATGTGGTGGGTTTCGCCCAGCCTCCATTGTTGTTGTAGTCTTTGTCCATCTGCATTTTTCCGCCCAACAAAACAGTATCAAGCAATGTGATAGAGCAGCGCTTTGATGTATTGTCGCTCAGGTAATACCGTTTAAAGCCAGCTACCTCATAAGTACGTGTTTCATGCGTCCAGCTGGCCAGTTCACGGCATGCGGCATCGCCAAGGTCTGCAAACCAGATCTTTGCCCAGTATACACTGCCCACAGCATGGTTCTCGAACGCTCCGTCATCAGCCTTACTGCATCCAAATACAAGTGTGGCATCCGTCTTTGTAGTGCGGTCTCTCTGCAGGTTTTCATAACCTATATCAACACCGCTTATATTAGAGGTGTATACGTGCAAATTGTTGTCGCCCTTCACATGGCGGATAACAAGCATTTCACGCGCTCCTGTGCTGGCCGCGCTTTCTTTGCTGGAACTTGTACCCCAGGCTGCTTTAACACCATTGTTATACCACAGTCGGAAACCATTCATGCCATTCTGCTGGTAGCACTGTGCCAGTACAGAGTTCGCTGTAGTAGTAGCCGCCATCATATAATCTATTGCCAGCACAAAATCCCGGTCTTCATCCAGCAGCTTCACACCAGTATCCAGGTAATTCTTACCCGTAAACTCTATCGGACTCTTCACAAGCACATTTTCCTTGATGTCGTCGTAGCTAAAGTCAGAGCCAAAGGTGATCTGTACCTGGTCTTTATCCGTAACAACTTCGGACTCTACACCAACTTTCGTCATAGCATAGATCTCCACAGGTTCCATGTCACCAATTTCCTTACCGTCAAAGCAGCCGCTCGTGTATTCAAAACTGTCGTATACGGCATTGATGTCCTTATCGCCAGTCACATAGCCGCCTTTATCCCAGCCGCTGAAAAAGTAGAATTTATAAGCGCTTTCCTCGCCGGTGTAGGCCGGTGTCTCGCCGGTATACAGCACGGTCGTGCCATACGGGGCCACAGTGCTCTGCATCACAATGCCACGATTCATGTAACGCACAGTGTACTTGCGCACACTCTCGGTATACACAGCCGTAACGGTCATATTGCTAAAGGCAGGCGTAAACTCAGTATCCCAGCCGCTAAAGGTAAAATCAGTGCTGATGGTGCTTTCCAAGGTAGGCGTCGGGATAGGATTGTCCGCACGGGTCACAGGGTCAACAGCTTTGCTGCCCTTATCCACGTACTGGACATCCAGCACCTTGCCGTCCTTGTTCACAAAAGTCCAGGTAAAGGTATTGATCAGCGTATTATAAGTCAGCTTCAGGTCAGGCCACTGTTCGTTAAAGACCTCCAGTTCCTTTTCACGCAGCACAGGCACATTGATCTTGCCGGCCAGTACAGAATGTTCAGTATTGTAGCCGTTCTCATCCAGGCCGGTCATAGCCAGCAGCTTATTCAGCAGGCTGGTATTCTCCAGGTGCCAATCCACGCCGGTAATGCGCACACGGTTCAGGCTGGTGCATTTGCCCAGCATCTCTACCAGGTCAATGGTCGGGCAGTTCTCGGCTACCAAAGTTGTGATCTTGCCGTAGTCGCTGATCGTCAAATCCGTAAGGTAATTCAGGTTTTTGGCCGTCAGGCTGGCAATCGCAGGCAGTTCAGCTTTCTGGATCTTGCCGCCCGTAGCAAACACAACGCCGGTAATACCACTGCCGCTCGCCAGAAACTCGGTCAGGTTCGTACAACCCGCCAGGCTGATAGATTTTTGCAGCTTTGGCACATTCTGCAGGTTCAGGTGCTCCAGCAGCGTATTGTTACCAACTGCAAAGTCGGTCAAGTTCGTATTGCTGTAGCCTTCCACGCCGGAGCCAATCTGCAGGTCAGTCAGCTTCACGCCATGGCTAAAATCAACATAGCCCGGATAGAAACCGGAAATATCACCAATGCTGCGGATCAGGCTTGCATTATAAACATAGACCTCGGTATCGTTCATGGCTGCAATCGGGCACTTGATCTCATAGGTCTGGCCACGTTTGCCGCGCACCTTCACAGGGTTAGAGCCATACAACACACTCACATAAGTGTCGGCATACGGCACGATATGGAATGTACCGTCAGGCTTCACACCGGTCCAGTTCACAGGCGTATAACCACGAATCGTCATATCATCGCTGGTTGCAGCACTGCCGCTGTACTTGGAGGCCATATACTTTTCCTGATACTTCTGGAACTGACGGCGCTGATGGCGCTTGTTGCCGTGCATCATGGGCAGATAGCTGGTCGTACCATTTTCCTCATAAGTGCGGAAATATTTGCGCCGCATATCCATGACCCACAGGCGCTCCGGCTTTACATTCTGATAATCCTCGAATTTCTTCAGGATGCGGGATGCACTCCATGCCAATGCGTTTTCACGGTCACGGAACATAGCCGCCAGCTTGTCAGGGAATAGGTCGCGGATCTTACACCACAGCTTGGAATCGCTGGCATTGAACACGCTCTTAGTGCCAATGGTGTCCGTATCCTCGTAGCCGTAACTCAGGGTCAGTCCGCCCTCATTGTCGTTGCCCTGCGCGGTATCGTTGTCGTAGTCAAAGCAGAAATCCCAATGGATAAGGTCACTCGTATGCGGGAACACATTCTTTGCACGGTTATCGACCATGGTGTGGCGCTCTGTAAACAGGTAGTGATACAGCGCAGAGTCCATGACAAAATAGTCCTCAAAGTGCGCCTTAAACTCCTCGTCACTCGCATTCACGACCCAGTTCTGTACACGAATCCACGCATTCTTCGCAGCCTGCACTTCCTCTTCGGTGCAAGCCTTGTTGATGTAGCGGAACTCAAAGCTGTTGTCGCCGTCCCAAGTCTCCTGCGAGAAATCGCCGCTCAGGAATCGGGTCTGCTCATCGGTGTTGTTATCGATCTCAACGATAACCTCTTTATGGTTATCAGGGTCCATGCCCATCGTATTGCTGTTTTTCTTAGAGTTGCCAATATCACCACAGGCATAGAAATGCCACTTACCGTCATGGAACACAGTGCTGTTCTCGATATCCGTCTCCTGCACAAAAACAACACACGGATAGAAGGCCATCGTGTCGCGCACCTTCGGGTTGTCCTTGCGTGCCTGTCGAATATACGGGTTAAACTCATTGAAATCATCTGCCAACAGCGCGTTGTTTGCGTTTTCAGACGATGCAACGTTGACTTTGATATTAAAATAATTCTCCGCAACGCTGTTTTCCGTCAGCGCATACACAGAGCCGGTACTTTCATCGCCAAAGGTAAAGCCGCCCTTGCAGTTAATGTCGATGTTACGCGCAGATTCACCATAGTGGTCAGAGCTTGTGCCCTGTCCCTTGTGGGAACCGTTGGCAGTCCAGTTGTCCTCAACGGCGCGTCCGTTCTTGTAGATCTGCTGAATAACAGTGTTTGCAACTTCGTTTTTCTTGCCCGTGGTAAAGGTCGGCGCACTGATCTTGATAACACGCAGGTCGGGGCAGCGCTCCGCCAGAATGTCCGGGTTTAGCTCACCGCTTGCATCCGTGATGTTGTTGCGGTTGTACCGCTCGATCATCTCGTCAGCGTTCTTGGCGTCTGCAATAAAGTTGTCCAGGATCTCATCGTCGGTCAGGTTCATCATATAGCTCTTCATGCGATAGATCAACACATCGCAATCGTCAGAACCAATCGTGATACCAACCGGGTTTGCCTGCGTAAAGTTGTCACTGGATTCATACAGCTGTACACGGCATGGAATGCCATCCAGCCACAGCACCATCTCGCGGTACTGACTATCCGGCAGAATATTCAGCTCAAATTCCATAAAGTCGTCTTCGCATGTGGGCAGTTCAATACTGTTCTGCTCACTGGTCAGTGCAACTTTCTGGGCCTGCACATTCAGGCCAATGCCACCGTTCAGGCAAGTCAGCGCCGTAGCATTATAGTCCCGCACGTTGGTGGTCTTAAAAATCATCTTAAAGTTCTTGCCAAGTTTCTTCGCATCATCGGCAAAAAGCTTATAATCGATCGTGGCTTTGGTGCCCGCTTTTACACAGAAATAGGTATCGCCTTCACTGTCGATCTGGTAGCCGCCATTGCTCCAGTCAAAGTTATCGCTTACACTCAGGCTAGTCTGGCCATCGGTCCAAAGCCGGTCTGCACTGGCGTTAGTCTTTCCGCTTGGGTTAAAATCAAAGGCCTGGTTCGTAGTAACAGGCTCGATTACAACGCCAAGGTCAACCACGTTCACACTGATCGTCTTTACGGTCTCGCCGCAAGTGATCGTCAGCGTATGCTTGCCCTTGTTCGCGCTCTTAAAGCTCCAGATCTGCTTTGTGCGCCCAACAGTCAGGGTAGACTCGGTCACGCCGTCCACAGCCAGCTTTACAGTGCTCGTGCTGGACGCCGGGTCATATACGGTGTACTCAATGGACACCTTGTTGTACTGCTTCGTCTCGTAATCTCTCACAGCACAGCTGATAATGGGTGCTGTCTCGCCCTCAGCCACCCACATAATGTCCTTCTTGATGACATTAGACTTAACGGTCTTGCCGTTGATCTCCGCCGTCATGCTGATTTCCAATAGGTGGCTGCCGTGCTTCTGCACAGGAATAGAATAGGTCATCTGTCGGCCAGTCACACTGGTAGTCGTGCCGCCAATCGACTTGCCGTCCAGCGAAAAATCAATCTTCTTCTCAACGCTGCCATACGGTGTATAGCGCACCGTGACCTCGCCGCTGTAGAACAAGCTGTCATCAAAGGTGGATTCCAGATAGAAATCAACGACATTGGCACTCCACTTTTTGGAACCGGTCGTATCCATGCTGTCCACAACCGTCAAGCGAATCTGGTTCTCGCCGCTGTGCAGATACTTCGTAATGTCAAAGCTGTTTTCTCCCTGCATAATGGTCTGGGTAGCGACTTTTGTATTACCAACATACCATGTGCCGGTCGCATTGCCGGTATCATCGCCCGCACTATCCACACTCGTGAACCGGAACTTGACCACAACAGGGTCACCGGCAACAGCCGTAATTGCAGACTCGCCGATACGCTCAATCGTAATCGTGCTGCCCGCAGCGGGGCCACCGCCGCCACCGCCAACAATCGTCACCTGCGTCTTCGGCGTGCCGTCCTCCATAAGGGTTAGCTTGCTGTCCTCGTAGGTAATGTCATACTCATGCCCGGCATTCTTGCCAATGTCATCCAGCTTACCCTGAATTTCGCCAACAGCAGTATTCAGGCTGTCCACCGCGCCCTGCATGTCAGCTACATTATTCTTCGCTTGCGTAACATCATTGCGAATACCGTCAATAACAGAGGCATCCGCCTTTTTCGCCAGCAGCTTATCAGTGGCTTCCTTATTATAATAAGAAGTTTTCAGCGTCTCCGGCAGATTGCCAACACTGTCCTGCAAGTCCTTTACAGCCTTGTCATTGGCGGTCTTGTACTCGGTCAGCTCCGTCTGCACAGGTGTAACAGCGGCAGAAACTTTGCTGTCTACTGTCTTGCCGTAAGCAGTAACCCATTCAGCGGAAGGGCTGGTGTCGATCGCGACCTTTTTAATTTCCTCACTGCCATTCAGGAAAGTCATTTCCTTCGTGTCATTGTTAAAGGTCACATCAAAATCGGCCAGGCCATTCAGGTTATCCACCTTGTTTTTCAACGTGTCAAGCTCTGTTTTCTTGGCATAGTTCGCATCCAGGTCTGCCTGCAGCTCCTGCTTGATACCGGCAGCAGCGCTGGAAATCTTGCTGTCCACATTCGCAACAGCCGTCTTGGCCTCGGTGGCACTCTGGGCAGCAGCCTGTGCCTGTTTTGTGGCTTCCGATACCTTCTCGTCCATCAGCTGCACAAAACCGGTGTACCAGTCATCGCTCGGCTTAATCACACCATTACCTGCCAGGGACTTCAAAATATTCAGCTTGCCATTCGGGCGGCTCTTCCACAGATAAGATTCGTTCTTTTCGTTAGAACCGGTAGCCGTGATTTCAAAATCGACTTCACCTTCAACATTGGTCACGTTCTTGTCGACCAACCAGTTAAAGTGGATCTTGTCTGCACTGTATGTAACATTTACCGGCGTGGCAATGCCGTCCTGATTTTCCTTGTTGACATAATGTACCTGGATCAGCATCTGCATCAGGTCAACGCCATCATAGTATCGTGGCATCTCAAACGGGATAAACTGGCTGTTATCTTCCTGTGTCAGGTTGATCTGGTTGTCGTCCATCTTGATGTTTTTCAGCTTATCAATGGTCGAGTATGCGCTGTCCTCATACTGTTCATACCACTTATATTTGCCGCTGCGGGTGAAATCGTCTTCAACAACGGCCTGCATAACAGGTTCCGCTGCCACTGCTTCTACTTCCTCAAAGGAGGCAAGCATTGCCGGTTCGGCAGCTTCGTTCGCTATTGCGCTCTCAAATTTCTTTCTGGATTCTTCAAAGGATATTGCCAATTTAGCTTCACCTCCTATTTTGTCAGTTTATCGTGCGTAATAATACACGGTAATGTCTGTCTCCGGTTTTTCCCAAACCTTTACGGTAATTCTTCCGTAACCGGGCGTAGTCGTTCCTGCATTGATAATATTTAGCGTTTCCATTAGTGATTCATCCGTGGATTGCACACCTGTACCCTGCGTCATAGGCGGGCTCAACTGCA
>OIYH01000978.1_pt1 | contig 18027 bp, 18 predicted proteins | sample 1587911 | NCBI WGS metagenome assembly OIYH01 (sample SAMN03283252) | human gut metagenome | biome: human-associated habitat; material: feces | host: Homo sapiens | place: USA | collected 2013
ATTTTGTATTTGGTTTATCTGATAACCAGACAAAGTTAAATCTCGAACAAAATAAAACAGGTGTATTAGCTTTATATCAGTATGATCCAACTGCTGAAGATAAGATGGAACGTAACGTTGGTGCACGTATCAAGTTTGAAATCGTAGAAGATGAAAAAATTATTGAAGCATTAAACAAGGCAAATGATAATGCAATTAGAGAAGGTTCTACAATTTGCCATGTTGTAGAAGTATTGCCTTTAGGTTAATTCTTGAAAATATTGAATAGTAAGAAAGGATTCAAATAACTGTTCTGAATCCTTTTTTTCTTTAACATTCTTTCATTCTTAGCATAAGATATATGCATGAATCCAATTATTTTATTTTATTATGTTTTGCTGCTGTAGGCTTATTTGACAAGATATTGAAAAATAGACTTGGTCTTGCTTCTTCTTTTGATAAGGGAATGGTTACGATGGGCGACCTTATGTTAAGTGTTGGTGGTTTTTATTGTATCGCTATCGCATTTTTGAATGGACATGCAAGTTTATTTGAGAATAAAGAAATGATTATTTCTAGTTTGCTGGCACCGGATCTTGGTGGATATTCTATTGTTGAATCCATGTCACAATCGAATGATATTTTGATTTTTTGTGGTGTTTTATTAACGTCTACGTTAGGATGTCTGATTAGTTTTCAACTGCCAATCTTTTTGAATGAATTAAACAAAGAAGATCTAACGCATTATTTAAAAGGTGTTATCGGTGTTATCTATGGTATTTTGGGCTTGCTTCCTGTATTGATTGTGTGTGGTTTTTTATTACAGATTAATCATTTTATGGTTTCATTCTTGCCAGTTTTCTGTATTTGTGTAATTCTAATTGGATTGTTTTTTTTTGTCTTTTCATACACTGATTATTGTGTTAACAATCTTTTCGAGAATTGTTCAAATAGCAGGATATATTTTCTTTTTTCTTGTCTGCATGACATTTTTCTTCCATATGAATTTTACAACTTTACAGCTAGAAAGCCCACGGTTTTAACCGTTGGGATGAATGTCTGATTATATTAATATTCGGCATAAGTATGCGATATTTTAGTGCTCTGGATGTTATAATATATACAGCACAGAAAGGAGAAACACTATGTATACTGTTCGTCTGAAACTTGAGCTTTCCAAGTCTGAAGAACGCTTTATGTCAAAGTGTTTCTTCTTCATGAATACCATTCATAACAGAATCGTTTCTCATGCACAGAACCGCATCAATGCACTGTTCCATGATTCAGACTATATGTCTGCACGCATGGAATACGGACAGTCTGGATTTGCAAAGAAGAAGTCTGCTCAGCTGTCTTCTGCACAGAAGAAACGCAAGAAGCAGCTTTCTCAACTGATGAAAGACAAACAGATTGAATACAGTCTGCGTCAGACTGATCTTGAACGCTATGCCAAGATTCTGCACGCAAAGTATGTAAAGTTCATTTCATCTCAACAGGTACAGGCAGAAGCCAAAGCCGTATACAGCGGTGTGGCAAAGGTACTGTTTGGCGATGGAATGCATCTGCACTTCAAGCCTGTCAATCAGTTTGACTGTATTAAACAAAAGTGTGCAACAAACGGTGTCAATGTCATTGACTGGAACACTGCAAAATTCATGAACCATCTCTATCAGATGACAGGTCTGCCTGACACACCATATATGAAGGCAGTCAGATCACAGACCGTTCTGTATGCTGATGTCGTCTATACATATCTCAAGCGTATCGAATTCAGTGCGGTTTTCCACTATTATGTAATCATCACTTTGAGAGGTGAAGCACCAAAGAATTTCCACAAGTGTAATCACAAGAATCGTACTGGAGTAGACTTTGGTACATCGTCTATTGCTACATCATCAAATAATGTGCTTCATCTTGAAGAACTTGCTCCGCTTTCAGACAGATACGAAAGACAGATCAGACATCTGCAGAATCTTGCTGACCGTTCCATGAGACTGCACAATCCAGAAAACTACAATTCTAACGGAACTGTGAAGAAAGGAAAACATCACTGGGAACTGACAAAACGCTGCAGAAAGCTGAAACGTATGATCAGAGTACTGTATCGAAAACAGTCCGCTTATGTTCGAGATTCACATCGTGCTTTCATAAACACGCTTCTGCAGGAATCCAGCGAGTTTATTCTTGAACCGATGGAATTTGCAGGTCTTCAGAAAAAAGCAAAGACGACAGAGCGTTCTGATAAGCTTTCAACTGTCACCGCAAAAGACGGAACAGTGAAAAAGATACACAAGTTCAAACGCAAAAAGCGATACGGGCGTTCGATAAAGAACCGTTCTCCTGGACTCATGCAGTCAGAGCTGAAAAGAAAAGCTGAACAATATGACATACCGTACTTTGAAATCAACAGAACTGCATACAAGGCTTCACAGCTGCATCATGATACTGGAGAATATATAAAGCCGAAACTCAGTGAACGCTTTAAAGTCATTGACGGTCATAAAGTTCAGCGTGATCTGTATTCTGCATTTCTTATATGCAGCACAAGTAGCTCACTGACTATACCTGATTTTGAAATATGCAATTCCAGTTTCCCTCGCTTTGTGGAAATGCATAATATATTAATTAACAATATGAAAAAGCGTGGATTCTCAATGAAACAGTGCTTTGGATTCTAGCATAAAGAATTCATGCATGTACAGGTGCCAGACGCAGATCCTGCTCATGCATTATGGCTGATAAAGTACGACCATCTGGTTGGAAATTGCCGAAATACTGTCTGCTATGCATGAACTATATACCAGACTCGATCTGAGTTGAAAGTCATGCGATACGGGCCTGTTGGATTTTCAGCAGAATCCCACGACTTTAGTCGTTGGGAGTGCGTCAAGAATATGACTTTAATTGATGAAGCATTACGTATTGTATTTCAGATGAGTATTATTGTAAGTGGGTCTTTAGTGTTTTGTGAAATTGTTTTAAGAAAGTTCTCTAGACAAATTGAAAAAGCTGGACAGATTCTTCAGATTGATAAATATTCAGTGATGGGAATCATTTTATCGTTTGGAACAAGTATCGCAATGCTTCCTTTATTTTCTAAGATGAACCAAAAAGGAAAAATATTGAATGCTGCTTTTTCATTGAGTGGTGCATTTGTGTTTGGTGGACAGCTTGGTTTTATTGCGGGAGTAAACCCCGATAGTATTACGTGGTTTGTTGTAGTAAAACTTGTTGCAGGAATTGCGGGTTTATTGATTGCAAATCTATGTGAAAAACGAACAGTATAATGAAAACAGCTAATCTATTGGTTAGTTGTTTGATTGGTTTCATCTTCAATTTTTTCAAATACAGGAATGTGATCAATTGATGCTTTTGCCTTGATGGTTGTGTTCCCTTTATGAATTGTGTTATCAAGTGTATTTTTCCATGTTCCTTCTGTCAGGGAGATATCTCTTTCAAATTGATTCATAAAAGATATCCAAAGATGAGTGTATACTGGTATAAACTAGTATTTGAGACAAAAGAGGTATAAAAATGCGGTTTTACAAAGGTGTAATATTTGATTTTAATGGGACTTTGTTTTTTGATAATCCCAAACATATATTAGCCTGGTCAAAGATATCTCAAGATATTAGAAACCATGGAATCAGTGAAGAAGAGCTTCATGAACATATTAATGGTGTACCTAATCATAAAGTTGTTGCATATATGTTTCATGGACAATGTACAGAAGAACAAATGAAAAAATATTCGGAACTAAAAGAAGAATATTATCGGCAATTCTGTAAAGAAGATAAAGATAGTTTTCATTTAGTGAAAGGTGCAAAGGCATATTTTGATGCATTGAAGAAAGACAATGTTCCTTTTACGATTGCTTCTGCATCGATTAAGCCAAACATTGATTTCTTTGTGGAATCATTTCATCTTGATCACTGGTTGGATCCTTCTTCTATTGTGTATGATGATGGTACATATGAAAATAAAATAGCAATGTTTAAAAGAGCAGCAGATGTTATTGGGGTAGATATTCATGATTGCTTGATCTTTGAAGATAGTATCAGCGGAATTTCTAGTGCATATCAGGCAGGATGTAATGCAATTGTTGTGGTAGATTCTGCAAATAAAAAAGATGAATATGGGAAATTACCTGGTGTGATTCAAGTCATTGATTCTTTTGAAAATTTTGCATAAATCATAAAAGTCATTTAAGAATGGAGGTATTCTTTCTTGAATGGTTTTTATTGTCTGTATGGTAAAATTGAGGAATCAAAGGGTTTTGAAAATGTTTATTGAAGAAAAAAGAATTAAGTTAAAAAATGAAAAGGAAGCGTTTATTCGTAATCCAGTAAAAACAGAAGCAAATGAAATGATTGCATTTCTAAGAACTGTATCGTCAGAAACACCGTATTTATTGCGGTATCCTGAAGAATTTGATTTTCTAAATGAGAGTACAGAAAGTTTCTGGCTGCGCCATGTGGTTGTTTCACAAAAGGAAGCAATGCTTGTGTGCGAAATGGATGGAAAGATTGTTGGAAATTGTCATATTGAATGGAATGATACTTTGAAGACAAGACATCGTGCTAGTATTGGAATATCTGTTTTGAAAGAATACTGGAATTTAGGGATTGGTACATATTTCATGAATGCAATGATTAAAATTGCGGAAGAGAATCCATTTATTTTACAGATAGAATTGGATTATATTGAAGGCAATACTCGTGCAAGAGCATTGTATGAAAAGATGGGATTTCGCATTTGTGGGATTTTACCAAATGCGTATCAGTTAAAAGATGGAACATTGTTAAATGAATACAAAATGATGAAAGTATTAAAAAAATGAGTGCTATAATTTCCTGTAGAAGATCGAGGCGATAATAATGGAAGATCTAATGCAGTTTCTTCGTGAAGAAGGTATATCTGAAGATGTATTACATGAGGTGCATGAGTATGTGGTTTCTCATCCAGTGAGTGACGCTATGAAACAACGTATTCCTGTACCTCATTTTATGTATTATGGAGTGAATGTCTGGGAAGATGCATTGTGTGCGTTGCTATGTGGGAAAAACATACTGCTTGTTGGTGAAAAGGCAACGGGAAAAAATGTTCTGTGTGAAAATCTTGCCTATGTATTTCAAAGACCAAGCTGGGATATTTCTTTCCATGTAAATATGGATGCAGCTAGTTTAATTGGGACGGATTCTTTTGAGAATGGTAAAGTTGTTTTTAGGGAAGGTCCTGTGTATAGATGTGCTTTGAATGGTGGATTTGGCATTCTGGATGAAATTAATATGGCAAAAAATGAAGCACTGGCTGTTTTGCATTCTGTACTGGATTTTAGAAGAGTGATCGATGTGCCTGGATATGACCGTATTGTTTTAAAGGATGAAACAAGGTTTATTGCGACAATGAATTATAATTATGTTGGTACAAGAGAGATGAATGAAGCGCTGTCTTCTAGATTTGTGGTCATTCAAATGCCTCCAATCACACAAGAAGATTTACAGAGACTTTTGAAAAAACAATTTCCTGATATGATAGATAAATATGTAAAGCAGTTTGCGTTATTATTTCTGGATTTCCAAAAGAAGTGTGAAAATACTGAACTGTCTACAAAAGCGCTGGATCTTAGAGGAATGCTTGATGCGATTGATTTGATGCATAAAGGGCTAAGCGTGAAAGAAGCTTTGGATCTAGGTATTACAAATAAGACATTTGATATATATGAAAAGCAATTGATTCATGATGTGATCAATGCAAGGATCTCTTCAAAACTATTGCCTTCAGAGATATTTCAATGAGAACGTATAATGTGGTAGAAAAGCGTGCAGTGAATCAAATCTGGACGGCGAGTGGGGAATATCATTTTGAACCACTCTTTTTAGCAATTCATAAACGAAGCGGAACTCCAAATTTCTATATGAATCTGGTGATTGGATTGACGTATAAGTATTATGGTGAAGATGTTGTGAATCAATTGTTTGATTACTGGAGAGGGAATATGCATCAATCTATGCTGGATGATCTAACATGGCTGATGCTTGAAGATATTGTCTATGTAAAAGAAATTGTGCAGCGACCTGTATTACATGAATTACGTGAACAATATGCGAAGAATTTTTTTGCGAGTGAATATCAGCTTTCTAGACAGGAATGGATGAGCAAGAATCAGTTAGTTTATACAATGCAGGTATCGCATTATTCTCGAATTTTAAATAGAAAACAGCCAGTGATGACAATGCGTGAGAAGCAATTGTCAGATGCAATGAATATACAAGAAGATATTGAACAGTCAATGTTGGTACACACAATTTTAGGTATCTTTAAAAGATATGATTTGTTTGATGGCAATAAGCATGAAAAACATCCGCATGTATTTCATTTACACGGCATATTTGCATATATTATGACGCATTTCATGCCAACACAGCTTGTAAAAACGGATCGAGTTGTAGTGATGCGTTCTTATCAAATCGATGAAGAAGGAGAAGGTTTTCTGCAGTCTAAAAATGCAAGTAATATTGTTTTGAAACAACATGAATCAGATCGAACGTATATCGAAAAGTGTTTTGGAAGATCAATCTACTCTAATAAGAAATTGCAATTACTGGAAAAACAAATCTGTACAGGAAATCATATTGGGTGTCATGTATGGATTACAGATGGTGTAAAAGATGATACAGAAAAGATTACTGCAGAAGAAAAATATTTAAGAGATCAGGCGGCTCTGCAGGAAAAAAGAAATCGAGAATACTACTATAAAAATATAGCATTACATAAAAGTATGATTTATAAATTGAAAAATGAAATTGAGAATTCGCTTTTGATTCATCAAGAGAAAAATGCAATTGTTGGACGTAGTGGAACACTTGATAAAAGACGCGTGTATCGTGCAGTGTATGCAAATGATGATCGTATCTTTTTAAGAAGTGAAGAGGAAACAAGTCCTTTGTTTTCTGTGGATCTTGTCTTAGATGCTTCTGCATCTCGTCTGTCTTTTCAGGAAGTGATTGCTTCGCAAGGGTATGTTCTTTCGGAAAGTTTAAAAGCTTGTCATATTCCGGTAAGAATATCTGAATTTAACAGTTTACGGGGATATACAGTTTTACGGATTTTGAAGTCATTTCAAGAAAAAAGAAGTGAATCTGTATTTCAGTATTTTGCTTCTGGGTGGAATCGCGATGGATTAATGTTGAAAGAAATTGGAGATTTGCTGGAAGAAGAACATGGAGATGCGAAAGAACATTTAGTGATCATTTTAACAGATGCTTCTCCAAATGATAGTTTTCGTATTCATGCATCAAAAGATAATCCATTGGGATGTAACTATGAAGATGATGCAGGCGTGAAAGATGCAGCGAAGGAAGTTAGAAATTTGAAGAAGAATGGTATTCGTGTTGGTGCAATTTTATTTGGAAGTCATGATGCTTCTAAAGAAGCAAGAATCATTTATGAAAATGAATATGTAAGAATGAAAAGTGTTGATCAGCTAGCAAATGCCGCAGGTTTTTTAATTCGTAAAGAAGTTGCATCGATAAATGTATGAAAGCAGTTTCATAAATTGAAGTATAAATGTGGGTGAAAAATGTGATTTTTTTAACACAAATAAAAAAATAGGACTATAGTAACAATAGATATTGCAGAGCAATCCAATTTGATTTCTGACTTAGAAATAAGCTATCAACCATAATTCCTGAACTCTGAAATAAAACAACTGTTAAAACAGTTGTTTGGGGGACCTAAAATGATTAGTTTTATTTTATGTTTGGCTCTGTTGATTGTTGGTTACCTTACATATGGTAAAGTTGTTGACAACACATTTGGACCAGATGACCGCGAAACACCAGCAGTTCGTATTAATGATGGTGTTGACTATGTCGTAATGCCTCAATGGAAATTATTCCTTGTGCAGTTATTGAATATTGCAGGATTAGGACCTATCTTTGGCGCATTGCAAGGCGCTCTTTGGGGACCTGTTGTATTCTTATGGATTACATTTGGTACAATTTTTGCAGGTGGCGTACACGATTATTTCTCAGGTATGATTTCTGAACGTAATGATGGTAGTTCTATTGCTGAAGTTACTGGTAAATACTTAGGATCTTTAATGCAGAATGTTATGAGAGTATTCTCTGTTGTACTTCTGATCATGGTTGGTACTGTATTCGCAGTTGGTCCTGCGGGATTGATTGTTACGTTGTTTAAGAACAGTGGTGCTTCTGGACTGCTTACAACTACATTGTTCTGGCTGATCATTATCTTGACGTATTACTTTATCGCAACATTTATTTCTATTGACAAGATCATTGGTAAGATCTATCCAGTATTTGGTATCTGTTTGATCATTATGGCAGTGGGTGTCATCATTGGTATTTACACAAATCCTGAATTTACAATTCCAGAAATCTGGTCACATTTCTATAATATGCATCCATCTGGAACACCTATCTGGAGCTTTATGTTTATCACTGTTGCCTGCGGTGCAATTTCTGGATTCCATTCAACACAGTCTCCATTGATGGCTCGTTGTATGAAGAGTGAAAAACAAGGTCACTTTGTATTCTATGGTGCAATGGTTGCTGAAGGTATTATTGCTTTGATCTGGGCAGCTGCCGGATGCGCTTTATATAAAACAACTGGTGGATTAAATACAGGATTAGCTGAAGTACTGGCTGGTGGTCAATCAGCAGCTATCTATGATGTATGTTCTAAAACAATGGGCGGTATTGGTGTTGCATTAGCTATGATTGGTGTTGTTGTATGTCCTATTACATCAGGTGATACTGCATTTAGATCTGCTAGATTAACACTGGCTGACTGGTTCCATATTGATCAGGGATCATACGCTAACAGATTGAAGCTATGTATTCCAGTATTGGGCGCTGGTGCTGTCTTAGGTATTGGCAATGCAACTGGTTTGATTGACTATACAGTTATCTGGCGTTACTTCTCATGGACAAACCAGACATTAGCAATGATCGTATTATGGGCTGCTTCAATGTTCTTGTTTACTGAAAAGAAGAACTATTGGGTAACTGCTGTTCCAGCAACATTTATGTCTGCAGTATCAGCAACTTACTTTATCTTAGCTCCTGAATGCCTGGGTGGATTTATTAACGCAAAGACAGCGGAAGGTGCCGTTATTTATAATACTGCTCTTGCATACCCAGTTGGTATCGTATTTGCAGGTTTGATGTTATTCTTATTCATTCGTGCAACAAAAACAAATAAAGCTTGATATTTAGAGGTTTACTTATGATTTTCATGCCATATCCGTTAAGTGCATTACATCTTGATAAAGAAGAATTAGAAATAGATAAAAAAACATGCAAGAAGATTGGTCCTTGCGGTGTTGGAAAAAAAGCACTGTATTTAAATAGTTTCTTCATTGATCGTAAATATTATATTCCATATTCATCTATCACACGTGTTTTTAAACGTATTGCGATGAGTGAAGGTGGATTTAGTGGAAAAGGAATGTTTGCGACAATGTCATATCTTGTTGTGGAATATGATCATGGGAAACAAAAGCAATGTAATTTTAAATATGAAGATCAGGTAGATGAAGTATTGCATTCTTTAAAGAAAGAACAGCCACAAATTAAATTGTATTCAAAAGCAGGTGAAGCAAAAATTAAGGAAGAGGAAGAAAAGAAAAGATTAGAAATCTTGTCTCGTCCAAAATTGCATGCTTCACAAGAAAAAGAAATTGCTGAATTAGAGAGGGCAATTGCATATCTTGAAAAAGAACCTTCGTATTCTGAACATTTAAGCGCTGCAGCAAAGCGTAAAAGAGCGTATTACAGAACACGTCCTAGTTATCGTTATGTTGCAATGGCAATTACAATTCTTGGATTTATTGCATTGATTTACGGTATTTATTCATTTGCTCATCATAGTGATTTTGGTATCTATTTTGCATTATTTGGAATTGCGGCAATCTTTACATTTGCGGGATTGAGTGTATTGCCAACAGCGCGAAATAATAAGTCAGCTGTAATGAAGTATAATGATGATGCAATTTCCGCGATGGAAGAATATATAGAAGGATATGCGAAGTTTCCTCTTCCTGCTCGTTACGCACATCCAATTGTTCTACAAAGAATGATTCGAGTGATTCAGCAAGGACGGGCTTCTAAGAAAGAAGATGCATTGAACGTTGTAAAAGATGACTTAAAGGCATTGAATGAGAATGTGCAGGTATCACAGGAAGAATATGATGAAGTTGTAGCAATCAAAGCAATGTTCTTGAATGCAAATTATGAATAATTGAAAAGCTAGCAGGTTTGCTAGCTTTTTTAGATGGAATGCTTTTTTTCTTTTTTGATTTCATACATTTTTGTATCCGCAAGAGAAATTGCTTCTTCTAGTGATAGTTGCTGATTGCGATGAATCGAAACTTCTCCAATGGAGAAAGATAATTTGAAATGTTTTTTCTCAGAGGATTCAATTGCGTATTGTGAATTTATGAAATCTGTATCGCATAAAGGAATTGAAGATATTACAAGAAATTCATCGCCGCCATAGCGCATGATAAATGCTTCGCTTTGGAAGAGCTGACGTAGCTTGTCTGCAGTGAATTGTAATGCAAGATCTCCGCTTTCGTGACCATATGTATCATTGATTGACTTCATATCATCAATATCTGCGAACATGACATATGCTTGTTCTTGATTTGCAAGAATATTTCTAAATGCGTCTTTTCCATATTTCTCAAGTCCAAATCTGTTATAGCAGCCTGTTAAAGAATCATGAACATAAAGAGTGTCTAATCTGCGATTAATACGTGAAGTCATGATTTTCTTTCGAAGATTTTCTAAAGATGTTTCAATTAAGGATAGATATACACCTGAGAATCCACAATGATCAAATGTTGGAGCACCACGTGTCAGAATGCATCCAATGATAGTTGAACCATATGTTAATGGACAAAGCATATATAAATCATTTCCCATAGGAATAAATGAAGGAAGAATCAATGAAGAATCATAGGTTGCATAGAAGTGTGTTAAGTTGTCTGGATGCAATCCTTTTTTTCCGTATACGGATAATAGATGCATTGTTTTTGAGTAATGTGAAATGCCACTTGGATTCTCAAAGTTCTCAAAATACACACCATCCAGCATACAGTAAACTTCTTTGATGCCAAACGTGGAAAAGAATTCTTCTAACACGTTTCCAAATTCGTTTAATGAATTGCATGCAAGTAATGCAGGTCCAAAATGGGAATGGATCCAATGGAAATTATGTAGTTCCTGATTGATATGTAAAAATCTTTTGGAGAATAATTGGAGTCTTTCTTGATTGATTTCACCTGTACTTTCTTCTTTGATTAGTTCAAATCTGCAAGTAACTTTAACAGGGAGTTTTTCATTTTGTGTAAGTTGATAAAGGCTTTGCACGGCATCATATCCAATTTGAAAATAATCACGATCAATTGTGGTGATGCGTGGGGAATATGCGTATGCAAGTTCCTGATTGTCAAATCCTGTAACAAATACATCTTCTGGTACACGAATTCCATGTCTTTTTAAAACATTGATAAATGCTCTTGCGTTGTTGTCGTTAGCACATATAAAACAGTCTGGCAGTGGACGGCTAGAATGAATATATTCTTCCGCTGTTCTTTCTCCATCATCACTGTCCCAGCTTTCTCCATAGCATCCTAAGTTATTGATACGATGATTTTGACAATAGAAAAGATATGCATTTTTTCTTTCTTTTGCTTCTTCACTGTTTTTCTGTCCACCAATAAATACAGTACTTTGCACATTTTTTTCATTTGTCAGATAATCCATTAATGTATGAATTGCGGATGCATTATCTGTGCCAATTTCATAGGCATAAGATAATGGATAGTTGATGGAAACAACTGGAATGTTGAGTGCTTTTGCCTTGTTTGCGATGAATTGGCGGTCTTTCAAAGGCCATGCGCGATTTCCTTGAATAATGATTCCATCATAGTTTGATAATGTTGGAAGGTGTAAGATTTCTAAAGCAGATACATCAACTTGCTGGTCGATGTATTTTGCTAATGCATTGAATACTGTAAATTTAATATTTTTATTTTCTTGAACATATTTCTGCATTCCTTGTAATAGATTATAGGAATGTTCATAGTTCCACTCGAATGTAATGCATGCGAAATGATATGTCATTATCTGTATTCTCGTTTCTTATTTATATTATAAATCATTTTGTAAGGAATCGAACTTGGAATTAATTATTAAATGGTTATAAAAAAGAGTGGATTAAAACAATTGATGTAAATTGTATAATCACTCTTTTCTTTTTATAAAAATAGAAATATAATGCAATAGTTCAAAAATGAACTATTCATAAATGGAGGAAATATGTTTGATATTTCATTTGCTAATAAAATAGTAAAAGCATATACAGATCGTTGCAGAGAATTGTGTACAGAGCTGGCAATTCCACAGACTGCATTTGATATCCTAATGTTCCTGGCAAATCATCCGGAATACAAGAGTGCAAGAGATGTTGTGGAAATTAGAAAAATTAAAGCAAATCTTGTTTCAATCAATGTTGAAAAGCTTGTGCATGAAGGATTACTTGAAAGAAAACATATTGTAGGGGATCGAAGAAAAGTGGAATTATCGATAACTGAAAAAGCGAATGCAATTGTTGAAAAAGGAAAAATTGTTCAAAAAGAGTTTATAGAACAGTTAATGGATGGAATTGATGAGAATACACTTTCCTGTATTCGTGAAGGCTTTCAGAAAATGGAAAAGAATATTGAAAGAATGGAGGAAAAATAAAATATGTCAATGTTGTGGATTGTGCTGGTTACATTTCTTGCGGGAATGGGTGCTGGGCTTGGAACTGGGTTTGCAGGAATGAGTGCTGCAGCTGTTATTACACCGATGCTTGTTACGTTTTTGAAGATGGATCCGTATATGGCTGTTGGTATTGCGCTATCTTCTGATGTACTGGCAAGTGCAGTTTCAGCGTATACATATGGGAAAAATAAGAATCTGGATATTAAAAATGGCATCATTATGATGGTGAGTGTTTTAGTATTTACAGTTGTTGGCAGTTACGTTTCATCATTGCTGCCTTCTGCAACAATGGGTGGATTTTCTGTATTTATGACATTCTTGCTTGGTATTAAATTTATTGTTAGACCTGTCATGACAACAAAAGAATCGATGCAGAATGTATCTGCGAAGAAACGGGCAATCCAATCGATTATCTGTGGTGTATTCATTGGTTTTATCTGTGGATTTATTGGTGCAGGTGGTGGAATGATGATGCTATTGATTTTAACGACTGTACTTGGATATGAATTGAAGACTGCCGTTGGTACAAGTGTATTTATCATGGCATTTACTGCTTTAACAGGTGCTGTTTCTCACTTCGCAATTGGTGGAATGCCTGATTTAACGGTTTGGCTGCTGTGCATTGTATTTACTTTTATATGGGCTAGAGTTGCTGCTGTATTTGCGAATAAAGCTTCTGCGAAAACATTAAACCAGGCAACAGGTATTATTCTTGTGATTCTTGGTGTAGTTGTCATGAGTTTTCAGTTTTTTGTGAAATAAGGAAAATGAGTCTAAGCGGGATACTTAGACTTTTTTAATAGTTAATTTACAAGAAGAAGGTAAACTAACTGTGGGGAATAACGTAGATGAATGACAGCGTTTTGTCTACTGGAAATTGGATGCAAAAGAAAAGTGGAAAAGAGAAAATAAAACTCTGTATGAAGTCGGCATACAGAGCTGTGAAAAATCAATTTTTTTTCTGGAAGAGTTTTTCTCTTTGCTTGAGGCTCTTTTTTAACCAGGAACCTTGCAGATAATAAATTAAGAATAGAGCACTTGTCATTACCCAGGAAATTGGGAAACAGATAAGCGTATCAAATAATGTCTTTGCTGGATAAAAGATGATCCAGCAGATTCTAAATGCACCAATACAAAGCGCAGTAATTACTGTTGGAATAAACGAATCGCCACAGGCACGGATACTTGAAGATAAAATTTCTACAAAGCAGAATGTTGCCCATAGAGGACAGATGAATTGTAGAATTTCCATGCCGATGCGGATGACTTCCTGATCTTGTGTGAATAGGTGATATAGGATGCTTCCTCCGAAATAACAGATAAGTGAAATCGTTGCGGCACCAATAAAGTACATAATTGTTCCAATATGAATTCCTTTTTTGACGCGGTCGATTTTACCAGCACCGAAGTTTTGACCACAGAAGGTAAGTACTGCCTGTCCAAGTGCGCCAGATGTATTCCAGAATAATGCATCAATTTTACCGAAAGCTGTATATGCAGCAACTGTATCAGTACCATAACCATTCACGCTTGTCTGGATGAACAGGTTTGCAACACAATATAGACAGGATTGAATACCTACAGGGAAACCAATTTCTATAATATGTAATAGTACTTTTGAATCAAATGTTAATTTTGATAGATGAAATGCATAGGAATCTGTAGTAGATGAAAGAACCCTTAACGTAAGAAGTGCAGATACAACTTGTGCAATTGTTGTTGCGATTGCTACACCAGCAACGCCCCAATGAAAGAAAATAACAAATACAATGTCTAAAACAATGTTTGTAATACAAGATGCAATTAAGAAATACAGTGGTCTTTTGGAATCACCGATTGCTCTAAGAATCCCTGAACCATTGTTGTAAATGAGTGATGGTATCATCCCAACAAGGAATATACGCATATATGTAATGGAGTAATCCATAATATCTTCTGGAACCTTTAACAGATCTAAGATCCATGGTGTGAATGCAATTCCTAGAACAGTTAATACAGCGCCGAGTACAATTGCCAGGAACATTGATGAGTATACACCTTTTTCAACACCTTCTAATTCATGGTTGCCATAATATTGTGCAATAACGACTGTTGCACCACTTGCTAGACCAACAACAAATCCAACAAGCAGATTGATGACAGTTCCTGTAGAGCCTCCTACAGCAGCAAGTGCTTCTTTTCCTACGACATTTCCTACAACGATAGCATCTACTGTGTTGTATAGCTGCTGGAAAAGAGAACCGCATAAAATTGGCAAAAAGAATAGAAGAATCAATTCTGTAATATTACCTTCTAACATGTTTAAGCTTTTCTTCACAAAACCGTACCTCCATTGAGTATTCATTGTACTCTTGTTTTATTTGAATGTTATAATTTTTAAGAGAATAGGAGATTTTTTATATGGTTTATGGAATTATGGCAGTTATTTTTCTGTGTGCTGGTTTAGCACTGACATTTTATGTTAAAAAACTGGATAATAAATTTGTTGCATATGTATGTAAAGTTACTGGAATTGCGTTTATTGCAATTGGGGCAGTTTCTTTTTATTTGTTGATGAGCGGACAGTTTTAACGATATACTTGTTAGGCTTTTTGAGGGAAAAGTTATGATAACAAGTATTGATCATGTGATTTTGCTTTGGATTGAAAATCATTTGCGTTTTGCATGGATGACGCCTTTCTGGAAGATGATAACACTTTTAGGAAATGGTGGTATTTTTTGGATTCTTGTGTGTCTTGTAATGCTATGTATGAAAAAAACAAGAAAAGCTGGAATTGTTATGTCTGCTGCACTGATTATCAATGCATTGTTTGTTAATGTCTGTATTAAAAATATTGTTGCTAGAGTACGGCCGTATGATGCCTTTGATGATATTATTCGTTTAATTGAAGCACAAAGAGATTATTCTTTTCCGTCAGGCCATACATCAGCATCTTTTGCGTGTGCATTTGGTATATATTTAGGATTGCATAAAGAAATGAAAAAATATTCCATTCCTTTTTTTGTGATTGCGACTCTAGTTGGTTTTTCTAGATTGTATTTAGCAGTACATTATCCTAGTGATGTATTAGGCGGTGCAATCGTTGGCATTTTAAGTGCTTTCGCAGCAGTATTTCTTTTAAATAAATTTGAAGCTTATAAGCAAAATAAGGGGAATGTTTCATGAGTATTAGTTTTTTTGTTACGATGCTGGAAATGATTGGGAGCGCAGCATTTGCGGTGAGTGGTGTCGTTGTGGCGAAAACAAAAAAAATGGATATATTTGGTGCAGTGATTCTTGGGTGTATGACTGCAGTTGGTGGAGGGTTTATTCGTGATTTGATTCTTGGAATTCATCCGCCACTGTTGTTTCTGCATCCGTCTTATGTTTTGTGTGCATTTGTTTTTTCAATCATTACGTTTCTTATTGAATATACAGGTGCTGATCGTTTCAGCAGACATAAAAGTTTCTCCGACTTGCTGCTGAATGTTACAGATACGCTAGGTTTAGCAATCTTTGCCATCATGGGAGCACGTACTGCTATGGAAAATGGATATGTGGATAATCGGTTCTTATGCATATTTGTTGGTACTTTAACTGGCATTGGTGGAGGTATTCTTAGAGATATGCTTGCAGGAGAAATGCCATTGATCATGAGAAGCAGAGTGTATGGTGTTGCTGCCCTTTTAGGGGCAATGATATTTGTATATGCATATTCTGTTTTTGGGGAATTGAATGCAATGGTATGCAGCTTTGTTGTGACGGTTACGATTCGTTATTGTGCGATTCATTATAGATGGAATCTTCCAAGGTTAAAGTAGGGTGGTGAGATGGAAAATTTAGACTTTTCTGAGCGTATTAGAAATGGAGAAGATCTTTGCTTTAAAGATCGTTTATCTGTTGTGTATCATTTATCTTTGCCGGGCATTCTTGCACAAATTTCTGAAATTGTGATGCAGTATATTGATGCGGCAATGGTGGGTGTTTTAGGTGCAGGTGCGAGTGCTTCGATTGGCTTGGTATCTTCTTCCACGTGGCTGTTTGGCGGGGCGATTGCGGCGTGTGCAGCTGGTTTTTCCGTACAGGTTGCACATGCGGTAGGTGCCGGGAAAGAACATCGTGCAAAAGGAATTTTTAAGCAGTCTTTACTTGCAAGTTTGTTATTTTCACTTGTCATCTGTGCTGGCGGTGTGTTTTTGTCATTTAAGCTTCCACAATGGCTTGGCGCGGATCAGGCAATCTGGAAGGATGCAACGAATTATTTTCTGTTTTTTGCATTATTTATTCCTGTTAGACAAATCAATTGTCTGTGTATGAATATGCTGCAATGTTCAGGAAATATGAAAGTGCCTTCCATTGTTGCTTCAATTATGTGTCTGTTAGATGTTGTATTTAACTATTTCTTGATTTTTCCTGCAAGAACAATTTCTCTATTTGGAAATTCATTTGAAATGTATGGTGCTGGTCTTGGAGTTGCAGGAGCACAATTAGGTACTTCATTTGCGACTGCTGTATCCATGTTTATTTTACTGGTTTATGCGATTACGAAAGAGAAGAAGATTGCATTTATCAATGAAGAAGAAAGCTGGATCGTAGAAAAAGACGTTTTAAAGCAGGCAATGCATATTGGTGCTCCTATGGCAATGGAACAATGTGCAACAACTGGTGCACAAGTCGTTTCTACAAGAATTGTTGCCCCTTTAGGAACGGTTGCAATTGCGGCGAACTCTTTTGCGATTACGGCAGAATCTCTTTGTTATATGCCGGGTTATGGTATTGCGAATGCTTCTACAACAATGGTTGGACAGGCAATCGGTGCAAAACGGAAAGATCTTGCGAAATCTTTTGCATGGCTGACTACATTTACAGGAATGATCATCATGACAGTAACTGGATGTTTGATGTACTTTTTGTGCCCGTATGTCTTTGCATTTTTAACGCCGGTAGATGAAGTTCAAAGATTGGGTGTTTCTGTGTTGCGTATAGAACTGCTGGCTGAGCCTTTATTTGCGGCGAGTATTGTTGCGAATGGTGCATTAAGAGGTGCTTCGGATACATTGATTCCAGGTATTATCAACCTTGTGAGTATATGGGGTGTAAGAATTACATTAGCGTATTTTTTGACAAAATCGATTGGTTTAAAAGGTGCATGGATTGCGATGGCTGTAGAGTTGTCTGTTCGTGGAATATTATTTTTGATTCGACTGAAAAAAGAAAAGGGGCTGTAACGAAATAGGGTAATTTGCTCTATTAGGATGTTACAGTCCTTTT
>OIYH01000990.1_pt1 | contig 17919 bp, 18 predicted proteins | sample 1587911 | NCBI WGS metagenome assembly OIYH01 (sample SAMN03283252) | human gut metagenome | biome: human-associated habitat; material: feces | host: Homo sapiens | place: USA | collected 2013
CCCGCTCCCCGTGACGGCCGTGACGACCGTGACAATGTTTCAGACACCGCCCCCGCCCTCAAAAAGCCGTCACAGCCGTCACGGTCGTCACGCCTGGGACGGTTCCAGCGTCAGGCTGATACTTCTCCCGGCGTGGCTCCTGCTGTTCTCATAGCGGATGTGGTAGTCTGTCAGCAGCTTCCCGGCCCGGACATTCAGCCGCATTGCCAAGGCGTTGGGCTTCATGTCGGTCTGGAGCGCCGCCGCCAGTTCCGTGGCCGTCCCTCCCCAGGAGGGGCTTTCCGCCGTCACAAGGGCGGCTACGGCCTCCAGCACCGGGTCGGGCGGCTCTGTCCATGCCTCCGTTTCCGTACGCTCCAGCGTCCATATCAGCCGTTCCTTGTCCTTGGTAAGATAGAATCGCTGGTCTTGCTGGTCACGCCCGGCCACGTCCAGAACGGCACTGCCATCTGTCCGCTTCTCCTTTTGAAGAAGAAAGGCCCCGTCCGCCGCTCCCAGCAGACCGTTGGTGCCGGAGATCATATCGAATTTGTCATCTGCCTGTTGCTTTCGAGTGTGGTGTACCAGCAGGAGGCAGACGCCGCAATCATCGGCAAGGCGTTTCAGCTTGCCCACTACCTCGTAATCGTTGGCGTAGCTATACTTCTCACCGCCAGCCTCCCGTATCTTCTGGAGGGTGTCAATGATAATCAGCTTGGTGTCCGGGTGTTCCCGGACGAACTTCTTTAGCTGTTCTTCCAGGCCAACGCCAAGCTGCTTTGCGTAGACCGCAAAGAGCAGATTGTCGGTGCCCTCTGTGCCGAACATTCGGTACAGCCGCCCCTGCAAGCGGCGGTGGTCGTCCTCCAACGCCAGATAGAGGACAGTCCCCTTGTGGACAGGGTAGCCCCACAGGGGGAGGCCCATGCTGACATGATAGGCAAGCTGGGCCATCAGGAACGACTTGCCCACCTTGGGCGCTCCCGCAAAGAGGTACGTCCCCGGATAGAGCAGACCGTCAATAATAGGCGGTCTGCTCAGATACACATTCTGGTAAAGGTCATTCATGGAAACCGTATGGAGATAGGCTGGGTCGCTCTTGCGCCGCATATCCCGGAGCATTTCCTCCAAACTTTCCTCTTGGGGGTTGTTTTCAGCCGTTCCCTCTGCTATACTTTGGGTAGTTGTTTGAGAATTGGGCTGTTCCCCGTCTGTTGGCGCAGACGGAATCGGGACAGTCCTTTTCGTCTCTCTGGAATCCATCAATCTATCAATCCTCCTTCATGCCGCCCAGCGTCACCGAGATAAGGTCAATGGTGGAGAGAAGTTCATCCCCCACGCCGCCCCCGGCCTCAATGAGCCGCAGTTCCTCCAGGACGGCGGCGAGTTGGTCACGCAGGGCCTTGTAGACCCTGGGATTGCCCTGCACCACCACGGCCCGGTCTAAGAGCCGTCGGGTGATGTAGTCCTGCTTGGTCAGCCCGGAGAGGCGGACGGCAATCTCAATCTGTTCATTTTCCTCCGGGGACACCCGGAACGCTATGGTCTTGCTTCTCCATCGGTTGTGGTTGTCGAGGTTCTTTACAGACATGATTTAAGCCCCCTTTCGCTCCATGTCCAGCTTGTCCGCCATCTCCGCCTGCCGGGTGGGGAACAGGTGAGCGTAGCGGTAGGTGATGTCGATACTTTCATGCCCCACCCGGTCAGCGATTGCCAGAGCCGTAAAGCCCATGTCAATCAGCAGGGAAATGTGGCTGTGTCGGAGGTCGTGAATCCTGATACGTTTGACCCCCGCCGCTTTCGCTCCTCTGTCCATCTCCCGGTGAAGATAGGATTTCGTCACCGGGAAAATACGGTCTGTCGGCTCTGCGGCATACAGGCTCTTGATGTAGTCCTCCATTTCTTCACAGAGGAAAGCGGGCATTTGAATGATCCTGTTGCTCTTGGCGGTCTTGGGGTCGGTGACTACATCCTGGCCCTTGATACGCTGATAGGATTTTGAGATGGAAACCGTCTGCTTCTCAAAGTCGAAGTCCCCAGGGGTGAGGGCCAGCAATTCCCCCTCCCGGATACCGCACCAGTAGAGCATTTCAAAGGCATAGTAGGATAGGGGCTTGTCCATCATAGCGTCAGCAAATTTCAGATACTCCGCTTTCGTCCAGAACAGCATTTCCCGGCCCTTGGCCTTGCCCATATTGCCTACCTGGGCGGCGGGGTTGGTTTTCAGCTTGTAGTGCCTGACTGCATGGTTGAAAACGGCGCTCAACTGATTGTGGAGCGTTTTCAAGTAGACAGGCGAGTAGGGCTTGCCGTTCTTGTCCCGGTAGTTGAGCATTTCGCTTTGCCATGCCATGACCTCTTTCGAGCCAATCTCGCTCATTTTCCGCTTGCCGAAATAAGGCACCAGCTTCTTGTAGAGGATATGCTCTTTCGTCCCCCAGGTGTTCTCCTTGATACGGCCTTTCACGTCCGCAGCGTAGAGGGCCACGAAACTCTCAAAGGTCATGTCCAGGTCGGCGGTCTGCTGTTGCAGGAATGTCCGTTCCCACTCCAGCGCCTCCCGCTTGGTCTTGAAGCCCCGTTTCATCTTCTTTTCCTTTTTCCCCGTCCAGTTCTCAAAGTAAAAGGACGCATACCATGTGCCTTTGGCCTTGTCTTTGTATGCTGGCATTTTGTTCCCTCCTTACTGATTTTCCCGCAGTCCATAGAACTTTTCCTCGAAGTAGTTCCTGCTCACCCGTCCGGGGATGGTGAGGAAACCTTTCTGCTTCAGTTCCTCGTTCATCTCCCGCACCAGCTTGTAGGCGTAGGGCTTGGAGATACCCAGCACCCCGGCCACTTCCTCGGCCCGTACAAACAGTTCCTTGCTCATGTTTTCACCTCCTTGCTTCTGGTTCGCAAAATTGTTAATGCCCACGTTCTTATTATACATTCGCATGGTTGTTAATGTCAAGAGGAAATTTCGCAATTTTGTTAATTTTTCTCTTGCATATTTCGCTTATTTGCGCTATACTATGTTCAAAGGCGGTGGAACATATGACAGTAGGAGAAAAAATCAAGAAAATCCGAACTTTTCGAGGCATGACGCAAAAGGAATTGGGGCTGGCTGTCGGTTTTGAGGAAAAGGGAGCGGACAATCGTATCGCCCAGTATGAAACAAACTACCGTGTTCCGAAAAGGGAACTGCTGGACAAGATTGCCCAGGCACTTCGGGTAGAGAGCCAGAACTTCTACACGCTTCGCCCTGGCTGCGCCGAGGACTTCATGCGGACATTCTTCTGGCTGGACGAGGACAGCCCCGGCTCCATCCGCCTGTTTCAGCTTGTCCGCAATCCCGGCAAGACGGGGGCCTCCGATGATACCGCCGTCCGATACAACGACACGGACGACTGGCCCGCTCAACCTCCCGTGGGCATTTACTTCAACTATGGGCTGGTAGACGAGTTCATGCGGGAATGGCTCTTGCGCCAGCAGGAACTTCACGCCGGGGAGATCACCAGGGAGGAATACTTTGAATGGAAAATCAACTGGCCGTGTACCTGCGATGACAGCAAACGGTTTGACTACTATGTTCCTTGGAGAAAAGAAAAATAGGACAAGCAAAGCCGCCCTGCTGAATTTGTCGTTCAGCAGGGCGGCTTGCTTGCCCTTTGCAATCATTCTCTTGTGTGGCCGGGTTGAAACGAATAGTATCAATCCAGTATCACAAGGCAAAGTGACAGGTCAAAAACCCTGTATTCATGCGGGTTTGAGCCGTTTTGACGGTTATTCCCACTCCACCGTTGCCGGCGGCTTGGAGGTGATGTCATAGCAAATTCTGTTGATGTGCTTCACCTCACCCACGATCCGACCGGAGACCTTGTCCAGCAGCTCATAGGGCAGGCGGGACCAGGTGGCTGTCATAAAGTCCTGGCTCTGCACGGCCCGCAGCGCCAGCGTGTAGTCGTAGGTGCGCTCGTCGCCCATGACGCCCACGCTCCGCAGATCGGTCAGCACTGCGAAGAACTGGCTGGTGGTGCGGTCCAGACCGGCCAGCTTCATCTCCTCCCGGAAGATGGCGTCCGCCTCCCGCAGAATGGTCAGCTTTTCCTCGGTGATATCGCCGATAACGCGGATGGCCAGACCGGGACCAGGGAAGGGCTGCCGCCACACCAGCTCGTCCGGCAGACCCAACTCGGTGCCCAGCTTCCGCACCTCATCCTTGAACAGCCGCCGCAGCGGCTCCACGATCTCCTTGAAATCCACGCAGTCCGGCAGACCGCCCACGTTATGGTGGCTCTTGATGACCACGCTCTCTCCGCCCAGGCCGGACTCCACCACATCGGGATAGATGGTACCCTGAGCCAAGAAGTCCACCGCGCCGATCTTCTTGGCCTCTTCCTCAAAGACCCGGATGAATTCCTCGCCGATGATCTTCCGCTTGTGCTCCGGCTCGGTAACGCCAGCCAGCTTGCTCAGGAAGCGCGGTCCCGCGTTGACGCGGCGCACATCCACGTGGAACTGATGCTTCATCACCTGCTCCACCTGGTCTCCCTCGTCTTTTCGCAGCAGTCCGTGGTCCACGAAAATGCACGTCAGCTGATCGCCCACCGCCCGCTGCAAAAGCGCTGCCGCCACCGAACTGTCCACGCCGCCGGACAGCGCCAGCAGTACCCGACCGTCGCCGATCTGCCGCCGGCACTCCGCCACGGCCTCGTCCAGATAGGACGCCATGGTCCACTCGGCGCTGAAGCCGCAGACCTTGTACAGGAAGTTTTCCAGCACCTGCATACCGTACTCCGTGTGCTGCACCTCCGGGTGGAACTGCACGCCGTACAGCTTTTGCTCCGCATTCTCCACAGCGGCGAAGCCGCAGCCGTCAGTGGTCGCGATGACCTTAAAGCCCGGGGCGATACGCTCCACCTCCACGCCGTGGCTCATCCAGCACACGGACGTCTCCGGCACACCGGCAAACAGGGGGGAGGCCGTGTGGGTCAGCTGGATCTTGCCATACTCCCGCGTCTCCGCCTTGCGGCACTGACCGCCCAGCAGCTGCATCATCAGCTGCTGTCCGTAGCAGATGCCCAGCACGGGGATGCCCATTTCAAACAGCGCTCTGTCCACCACGGGGGCGTTGGGCTCGAACACGGTGGCGGGGCCGCCGGTGAGGATCAGCGCATCTGGCCCAAAGGCGCGGATATCCGCCATGCTCAGCCGATAGGACTTGATCTCGCAGTATACGCCGCACTCACGGACACGCCGTGCCACCAGCAGGTTATACTGCCCGCCGAAATCCAGAACCAGCACCTTTTTCATGTCAGTCGTCCTCCCGGAAGCGGATCACGCCGTTCTCGGCGCTGTCGATAACGGCCAGGGATTTGATGGGATAGCCCTCCCGGCGCAGGCTGTCGCCGCCGTCCTGAAAGCCCTTCTCCACCGCCACGCCGATGCCCGCCAGCTGCGCGCCGGCCTTGTTCACGATGTCGATCAGGCCGCGCATGGCGTAGCCCTTGGCCATGAAGTCGTCAATGATGAGAACCTTGTCGTCCTTGGTGATCCAGTCCTGGCTCACCAGCAGTGTGACCTTTTTCTTGTAGGTGTAAGAAAAAATATCACTCTGGTACAGACCGCCCTCGATGTTGTCGCTCTTGGCCTTCTTGGCAAAGACCATGGGTACACCATACCGTTCGGCGCAGATCGTCGCCAGCGCAATACCGCTGGCCTCTGCCGTAAGCACCATCGTGATATTTTTTACGTCAAAATACTTGGCAAACTCGTCCGCCAGATCCCGCATCAGCGCCGTGTCGACGCGATGGTTCAAAAAACCGTCCACCTTGATGATGTTACCGGGCAGGACGCGGCCCTCCCGCAGGATACGCTCCTTCAGCTGCTGCATGACCACCACTTCCTCTCGTGAGATATAGTACACCTACTATACCTGATTTCGCAGGGAAAAGCGACAGGGAAAAACGGAGAACTATTTAGGCGTGTTTTGCTGTTTTTTGTGGGTTTTACCGGAGCGAAAAGCCCTGCTCATAGCTTGGATAAGCTGTCCTTGACAAAGTCCGTGAACCGCTCCGCGGCAGCGGACTGGGGCACATCGCTCAGCAGGCACATATCCACACTGCGGGCCGGTATCTCAAAGGAGGTCTTCAGCTTTTTCAACCGTCCGCTGTCCAGCTCCTTCCGGACAAACTCCTCCGTCACGCCGGCCACACCGAAGCCGATGGCCGCCAGATCCACCAGCAGGCTCCGGGCGCCCAGCTCGATCTCCGGGTTCAGCTTCAGCCCATTCTGCAAAAAGAACCGTTCCAGATACAGACGGCTGGAGGCCTTGCGCTCCAGCAGGATCAGCGGGAACGCCGCGATCTCCTCCAGCGTGTATACGTGCCGGAAGTCGCAGGGATACTCCGCCCCCGCCACAAAGATGGCGTGGGTATCGAAGCAGGGATATATCCGCAGTCCGGCATCGTCCGCCGGCGTGCTGGCGAAGGCGATGTCCACCTTGCCGGAGCGCAGCAGCCCCAGCACCTTGTGGCTTCGTCCGGACACGATCTGGATGTGGATGGCCGGGTGCCGCTTGTGGAACGTGTCCAGATACGGCAGCAGGAACTGGCTGGTCACGGTGTCGCTGGCGCCGATGGTCAGCTGTCCCATCTGCAATTCCCGGGTCTGGCTCAGCTTTTCCTCGCCCGTCTCCAGCAGGCCCATGGCGCTGCGGACGTACTCATACAGCATCTGCCCCTCGGCGGTCAGCGTCACGCCACGGCTGTTCCGCGCAAATAGACGGGTCTGCAGGTCGCGCTCCAGCTGCTTGATGGACTGGCTCACCGCCGACTGGGAGATATACAGTGCCTGTGCCGCGGCCGTGATGTTGCCCACCTCGGCGACCTCCTTAAAAACCCGGTACAGCTCCAGCTTTACGGACATAAAAACCGCCTCCTATTAGTTCCGGTGATAGCACCGCAAAAAATCGTTGTTTTGATTATAGCAGATTTTTTGCCGAATACAAGAGGAAATTGTACCGCGCATGGCAATTTCCCTTGCATACGCAGCCGCGGTGTGGTAAGATGAGTGCTGTTGAGAAAAGGAGGGCGCTTATGAACCGACTGAAAGATATCTGGGGCGGACAGGATGACATGAACCGTGTGCTGCTCCTCATTGCCGTCGCCGTCTTTGCCTGGAGCCTGATCGAGGGCCACGGTATGTACGGTGCCCTGCTGGCCGTCGTGGTCCTGTTCCTGATGGTCAGTCGTCACGGTCAGCGCATCAAGCGCTTCGGCCGCTTGTACGGCACGCTCTATTTCCCCATGCCGGACGGAGAGATTGTCCCCCGCACCTTTGAGCAGGTGAAGACCGAGTACCTCCACGGCTCCCAGGGCCGCTATGCCGGCCGTGCGGTGGAGCTGCGCTTCCCCTGGTGGTATCTGAACAGCGCCGGGGAGATCGACACCGGCTTTGGCCTCACCGTCCGCCTTGCGGACAACGCGGAGTTGCTGGACGAGGCGAAGCGCCTGCGCCGGGGCGACTGTGTCCGCCTGACCGGCACCCTGGTGGCCGAGAGCAAAAACTACTTCTGCGTCGGCGAAGTGGAGACGCTGGAACGCATCTCCGAAAAAGATCTGTACCCACTCAAAAAGAAATAAACGCAAAAACCACACAAAGGAGAGTATCACTATGAGCTTTATGATCGAGACGTCCGCACGTCACATCCACCTGACCCAGGAGACTGTGGAAAAGCTGTTCGGCGCAGGCTATCAGCTGACCATCCGCAAGCCCCTGTCCTATCCCGGCCAGTACGCCTGCAACGAGCGCCTGACCATCGTCGGCCCCAAGAAGGAGATGGCCAACGTGTCCATCCTGGGCCCCACCCGTAAGGCGGACCAGGTGGAGGTTTCCGCCACGGACGCCCGTACCCTGGGCATCGACGCCCCCATCCGCGAAAGCGGCGACGTGAAGGGCTCCGGCGCCTGTAAGCTGATCGGGCCTGCCGGTGAGGTGGAGCTGTCCGAGGGCGTCATCGTGGCGAAGCGCCATCTGCACGTCACCGAGGAGGATGCCGCCGCCATGGGCATCAAGAACGGCGAGATCATCAAGGTCGCCTGCGGCGGCGAAGGCCGCAAGCTGATCTTCGACGATGTAGTTGTCCGCGTCAATGTGGGCGGTGCTACCACTATGCACATCGACACCGACGAGTCCCAGGCTGCCAATAGCCCCACCGTGGGCGAGCTGGTCCGCTGACAAGCGCAAAAAATGACCGCCCGTAAGGGCGGTCATTTTTTGCGCGCTTTTACCGCACCGTCAGCAGATCCACGTTTCCACTGACCGTCTGGAATTCCCACGCGGCGTCCTTCACCGTAGTGAAGGTCACGTCGCTGCTGAGCTTGCCGCTGGTGGTCTTAAATTCTACCGGCAGGGGAGAGGGCAGCGTGCTGAGATCGCACAGCTGCATGACGATGCTCCCGCTGCTGGTTTCTGCTTCCAGCTCTGTCGGCATGATGTCCAGCGCCAGGTCAATGCTGCCGCTGACGCTGTCCGCCTCCAGCTTTTGGGTGCGGACGCTTCCGCTGATGCTTCCGCTGGTGGTGGACAGGGATATCTCCCCGGCGTTGGCCGCATAGACACTGATCGCGCCGCTGACCGAGGTCACATCCAACTCACTCAGTGAAAGCGTGTCCTCGTCCGTCAGATCCACGGACACACCTGCGCTGACGGCGTCAATGTCCAGTCCATACAGCACCATGCTCCGGGGCAGCTTCACGGTCAGGATCTTTTCCTCTGTGGAGCTCATAAGCTGCGGCTGTGAACGGATCTCCAGTTCGCTGTCGTCCTCGTCCACCCGCCATTCCATCTGCAGCGTCACGTCACTGCCATCGGCAAGTGTCTCCGACAACTGTATGCCCTCGCCGTCATACAGCTCCACATTCACCTGGCCGCTGACCCACTCGATGTCGATGGCGCGAAAACCGTTCAGCTGCACCACATCCGTGTTGCCCAGCGTATAGCCTGCGTCCGGCGTATAGGTCGCGCTGTCTGTTCCGCTGCCGTCCGTGCGGTGCTGTTCGCCGCATCCCGCCAGCGTAAGGACCATCACCAGCGCCAGCGCCAGCGCTGACCAATGTGTTTTCCGCATAGGATACCTCCTTGTTATCGTCTCAGCTTGTCCCAAATGCAGATCGTTCCCGTCTCTCTTGTTCGGTTCATATCGATGACCCGCTGGTTCCGGCTGCCCCGGAACTGCAGCGAGATATCCTTCAGGTCCTTCATAAACCGTCCGTCCACCAGCACGTCGATGCACGCGAGCATCTCATCCGTTGCCTCGCACCGGGGATAGTTGCCGTCTGCCAGCAGCTCGTCGTCCAGCCGGAACCCGGTAAAGCACCATATGGTCTTGCCCGGATACTTCGCCTTGACCTCCTGCAGCAGCGGCAGCAGCTCCCGCTGGTTCCGCGGCTCGAAAGGCTCGCCGCCCAGCACCGTCAGTCCGTTTACAAAGGGCTTGTCCAGCTCCGCGAATATCTCCGCCTTGGTGTCCTCCGTGAATTCCTTTCCGTAGTCAAAATCCCACGTCTGGGGCTGAAAGCAGTCCGGGCAGTGGTTGGTGCAGCCGGATACGAACAGCGTCACCCGCACGCCGATACCGTTGGCAATATCACATTTCTTCAATTCTCCGTAATGCATGGAAGGACCTCCTGACCCTGAGTATAGACCACAAAGGTTAAAATAATATTAAAGTAGAGCTGAAAAATAAAAGGGGAAAAAGCAAGGTGAAAAACAGGGGCGGGCATAAGCCCGCCCCGCATTTGAAGAGAATTACAGGTGCAGTACGCGGTCCTTGATCTCCTGGGTCCGCCCCTGATTCCAGAACTGTGTGCCGATGTAGCCGCAGGTCCGCCGGGCCACGTTCATCTTGTCCTGGTCCGTGTTGCCGCACTGGGGGCATTTCCAGATCAGCTTGCCGTCCTCCTCGACCACCTCGATCTCACCGTCCCAGCCGCACACCTGGCAGTAGTCGCTCTTGGTGTTCAGCTCCGCGTAGATGATGTGATCGTAGATGAACTTCATCACCTCCAGCACCGCGTCCAGATTGTTCTGCATATCCGGCACCTCCACGTAGCTGATGGCTCCGCCGGGGGACAGGTGCTGGAACTGTGCCTCGAACTCCAGCTTCTTGAACGCGTCGATCGGCTCGGTGACGTGTACGTGATAGCTGTTGGTGATGTACCCCTTGTCCGTGATGCCCTCGATGACGCCAAAGCGCTTCTGCAGACACTTGGCGAACTTATAGGTGGTGGACTCCAGCGGTGTGCCGTACAGGGAGAAATCGATGTTGTGCTGCGCCTTCCAGGTCTTGCAGGCGGCGTTCAGTTTGTGCATGATCTCCAGTGCGAAGGGCGTGGCGCTGGGGTCGGTGTGGCTCTTGCCGGTCATGTACTTCACGCACTCATACAGTCCCGCGTAGCCCAGGGAGATGGTGGAGTACCCGCCGTACAGCAGCTTGTCGATGGGCTCGCCCTTCTTCAGCCGCGCGCAGGCGCCGTACTGCCACAGGATGGGCGCCGCGTCGGACAGCGTGCCCTTCAGGCGCTCGTGGCGGCACAGCAGCGCCCGGTGACACAGCTCCATGCGCTCGTCGAAGATGCGCCAGAACTTCTCAATATTCCCGCCGGAGCTCAGGGCGATGTCCGGCAGGTTCACGGTCACGACGCCCTGGTTGAACCGCCCGTAGTACTTGGGGTTCCCGTCCTCGTCCACATAGGGGGTCAGGAAGCTGCGGCAGCCCATACAGGGATAGCAGTGGCCGTTGCCGTTCTTGTCCACCTTCAGCTCCAGCATCTTCTTCTCACTGATATAGTCCGGGACCATCCGCTTGGCGGTGCACTTGGCGGCCAGCTTTGTCAGCTCCCAGTATTTGCTGCCTTCGCGGATGTTGTCCTCCTCCAGCACATAGATGAGCTTGGGGAACGCAGGCGTGACCCACACGCCCTTTTCATTCTTTACGCCCTGGTACCGCTGCAGCAGCGTCTCCTCGATGATCAGGGCCAGGTCGTCCTTTTCCTGCTGATTCTTGGCCTCGCCCAGATACATGAACACCGTCACGAAGGGGGCCTGTCCGTTGGTGGTCAGCAGCGTGACCACCTGATACTGTATGGTCTGCACGCCGCGGCGGATCTCCTCCCGCAGCCGCTTTTCCGCGATGGAGTTGATCTTGTCCTCGGTGACAGCTACGCCCACGGCGTCGAACTCGTCCCGCACGCTGGCGCGGATCTTTTCCCGGCTGATCTGCACGAAGGGGGCCAGATGAGTCAGAGAGATGGACTGGCCGCCGTACTGGTTGCTGGCTACCTGCGCCACGATCTGGGTGGCGATGTTGCAGGCGGTGGCGAAGCTGTGGGGCTTCTCGATCAGCGTTCCGGTGATGACGGTGCCGTTCTGCAGCATATCCTCCAGATTGACCAGGTCGCAGTTGTGCATATGCTGGGCGTAATAATCCGTGTCATGGAAGTGGATGATGCCCTCATTGTGGGCCTCCACGATGTCCTTGGGCAGCAGAATGCGGTTGGTGATGTCCCGGCTGACTTCGCCGGCCATATAGTCCCGCTGGGTGGAGTTCACCACCGGGTTCTTGTTGGAGTTCTCCTGCTTGGCCTCCTCGTTGTTGCACTCGATGAGGCTGAGGATCTTGTCGTCGGTGGTATTGGACTTACGCACCAGAGAACGGGTGTAGCGGTAGGTGATATAGTGCTTGGCCACCTCGAAAGCGCCGTGGGCCATGATATAGTGCTCCACCATATCCTGTATCTCCTCCACGGTAGGTGCGCGGTTCATCTTCTGGCACTGCAGGTCCACGGACTCCGCGATGCGCTGGATCTGCACCGGCGTCATCCGATCTACTTCCTCCACGGACTCGTTGGCCTTGGTGATGGCGATAATGATCTTGGTGATGTCGAAGCCCACCTCGGCGCCGTTTCTCTTGATGATCTTCATGGTACGTCCTCCTGTCTCATCTATCTCTTCCTGCCGTCCCGGCGGCACACAGCTCTAAGCCTGCACCCGCAACGATGCGTGTGTTGATATAATACACTACATCTTGTGCTGTTTCAAGAGCAAAAAACAAAATATAGGAAAATAACCTGCCAAAAAGTTCACCCTATTTTTGTGCACTTTGTCAAAGTTACACAAGATATAGTGATTTGTCCACCGCGCAAACACACTAAATATAGTGCCGGTATGCCGCGAAGTTGTCAGAAGCACCATCTCTGGCCGTTAAAGCACGGCACAGTATGAAATATCCCATTGCGCGGATATACATAATATGGTATACTGACTCAAATACGTTATTCTGTCGAAAGGAGGGCCGGCTATGCGTGGCGATACCCGTTCCCTGATCCACGGCATCATCAACCTGATCGTTCCGTTCTTTATCTACGACCTGGCCTCACTGTTGGTGGGCGCCATCACTGCGGCCAACTATGATCCCTGGCTGGCCTTCTGGCCCATGACCCTTCTGCTGTGGCTGCCCTTTGTGTCTGACGCGGTCTGCGTCGTGGTGGCTGCCGTGCGCTTCCAGCGTCGGGGCCGTACCCGCGCGCTGCTGGGACTGATCTTCTCCGTGGGCGCAGCGGCGCTATACTATATGCTGCGCTTCCAGCTGCATTTCACGCTGTCCCAGCTGAAAGATATGTTCTGACAGGGAGGAGGACCCCCATGCGTCCCGATTTCATTCCCGTCGGCGCTGTTGTCAACGCCCACGGTATCCGCGGCGAGGTCAAGGTGAACCCCGCCGGCTTCGACCCGGAGTTCATCGCCTCGTTCAAGACCCTCTATATCGGCGGTCAGCCCGTGAAGGTCATCTCCGCCCGGGTCCATAAATCCACCGTCCTGCTGGCCTTGCCCGGCGTCGCCACTATGGACGATGCCCTGGCGCTGAAGGGCAAAACGGTCTCCATCCGCCGCACCGACGCCAAGCTGCCCAAGGGCCAGTACTTCGATGCCGAGCTGGAGGGCTGTACCGTTCTGGACGATGCCACCGGCGAAGAACTGGGCAAGCTGGACAAGGTGCTCCACTATCCCGCCCACAAGGTCTACCAGGTCCGTGGCGGTGCCCACGAGTACCTGATCCCCGCCGTGCCGGAGGTCTTTATCGCTTCCGCGGACCCAGATGCCGGGATCATTCGCGTACACATGATGAAAGGACTGGCCACCGATGAGAATTGACATCATGACCCTGTTCCCCGACGCGGTGGAAGCGATGATGGGCTCGTCCATCATCGGTCGTGCCCGGGAACGGGGCTTTGTCACCATACAGACCCACCAGATACGGGACTACACCACCAACAAGCAGATGCAGGTGGATGACTATCCCTACGGCGGCGGCCGCGGCGCGGTCATGCAGGCAGATCCTCTGTACCGCTGCTGGCAGCATATCTGCGATGAAGCGGGGGAGAGGGTCCACACCATCTATATGTCCCCCTGCGGCAGGGTGCTGACCCAGCAGGTGGCCCGTGAACTGAAGGCACAGTATGACAATCTTATCCTGGTCTGCGGCCACTATGAGGGCGTGGATCAGCGCTTCCTGGACGAGTGCGTGGACGAGGAGATATCCACAGGCGACTTTGTCCTCACCGGCGGCGAGATACCCGCCATGGCTCTGGCGGACTGCCTGTGCCGCATGGTCCCCGGCGTCCTGCCGGAGGAGAGCTGCTACACCGACGAGAGCCACTGGAACGGCCTTTTGGAGTATCCCCAGTACTCCCGCCCGGAGGAATGGCACGGCCGCAGGGTGCCCGAGGTCCTGCTCAGCGGCCATCACGGCAATGTGGCTGACTGGCGCACGAAGGAGAGCTACAAGCGCACCATGGCCCGCCGCCCGGATATGTGGGCGCGGTTCGACCTGACCCAGGTCCACAGCCGCCACGACAAGAAGGTCCTGGCCCAGGCCCTGGAGGAATACGCCCAGGAGCAGGGCGGTGCCCCTGAAACCGAATAAGCCGAAAGCGGCAGGGAGGTCCCTGCCGCTTTTTCCCGGTTATTTTCCCGGATTTGCCAGAAAAACGACACTTATTCCAATTTCGCTGTTGTACTTCGCCCAAAAATCCGCTATAATAAGGAAGCAAAATCCGGCAGTATGCTGAAAATATGAGGAGGAACACCGAATGAACGAGAAATACAGCGCTCTGTTTACCCCCTGGAAGATCGGCAACGTGGAGATCAAGAACCGTATCGTGCAGCCCTCTATGGGCGGTACGTCCCTGTTCGGCTGGCTGGAGCCCTGTCACTTCGACAAGGAAGCGGCCTACCACATCCTGAACCGCGCCCAGAACAACGTGGGCCTGGTGCTGCCGGGTATGCAGTGTGTCCGCGACACCATGGGCGGCCGCTGGCTGTACCAGAACAAAAAGATGTTCAAGGACCTGGCCGAGTGGCTGCCGGAGTTCCACAAGACCGGCTCCAAGCTGTTTGTTCAGCTGTCCGCCGGTATGGGCCGTTCCATGGCCATCAACGAGATCATGGTCAAGATGCTCCAGAACAAGGCCTTCGGCGCCGTGGGCAAGCCCTTCCTGAACGTGGACTACATCACCGCCTCCGCCTCCGCCACCCCCAACCGCTGGTATCCCGAGTGCAAGTCCCGCCCTCTGACCGTGGAGGAGATCCACGAGATGGTGGACGCCTTTGCCAAGACCGCCAAGCTCCTGCAGGATGCCGGCGTTGACGGTGTCGAGATCCACGCGGTGCATGAGGGCTATCTGCTGGACCAGTTCACCATTGCCAACATGAACTACCGTACCGACGAGTACGGCGGCTCCTTCGAAAACCGCTACCGCTTCGCTGTGGAGATCGTCCAGGCCATCAAGGCCGTCTGCGGCAAGGACTTCCCCGTGGCCCTACGTTACTCCGTGGTGTCCAAGACCAAGGGCTTCGGCCAGGGCGCCGTTCCCGGCGAGGAGTTCGTGGAGTTCGGCCGCGATATGGCCGAGTCCGAGAAGGCCATCAAGTACCTGGAGGATGCCGGCTACGATATGTTCGACTGCGACAACGGCACCTACGATGCCTGGTACTGGGCCCATCCCCCGGTCTATATGCCCGAGAACTGCAACCTCACCGAGGTGGAACACATCAAGAACTTCACCTCCAAGCCCGTGGTCTGCGCCGGTAAGATGGACCCCGCCAAGGCCGCCGAGGAGATCGCCGCCGGCCGTCTGGACGCCGTGGGCATCGCCCGCCAGAACCTGGTGGACCCCGAGTGGGTCAACAAGATCCTGGAGGACCGGGTGGAGGACATCAAGCCCTGCATCAACTGTCATAACGCCTGCTTCAGCTTCAACAAGTCCAAGAGCACGCCTAATATGCAGCCCATGGACGACTCTCTGCATCTGGCCCGCTGCGCCCTGACGCCCAGCACCATGCAGCACAACAAGTACAAGATCGTTCCCACCCGCAAGCCCAAGAAGGTCGCCATTATCGGCGGCGGCATCGGCGGCATGGAGTGCGCCCTGGTGCTCAAGCAGCGCGGCCACACCCCCGTCATCTTCGAAAAGACCAGCGAGCTGGGCGGCCTGTACATCACCGCCTCCGCCATGAGCTTCAAGGAGGCCGACAAGGCCCTGCTGCGCTGGTACGAGCGTGAGCTGAAGAAGAACGACATCGAGGTCCGCTTCAACATGGAGATCAACGCCCCCGCCACCCTGCGCCGCGAGTTCGACGAGATCATCGTCTGCACCGGCTCCCACCCCAAGACCCTGCCGGTCAAGGGCTTCAACAAGACCATCAACTTCACCCAGCTGCTGTTGAACCAGGTGGACGCCGGCGACCGCATCGTCTTCTTCGGCGGCGGCCAGTCCTCCTGCGAGGCCGCCTATGAGATGGTCCTCCAGGGCAAGCACCCCATCATCGTCGAGTACGCCGACGACCTGATCGCCACCCCCGGCACCTGCCTGGCCAACGCCTCCTTCCTCCGCGAGATGCTGGCGTTCAAGAAGGTCCCCGTCTACCTGAACGCCACCATCACCGAGATCGGCGACGGCTTCGTCATGGTCAAGCAGCAGGACGGCACCGAGATCCGCATCGAGTGTGACAGTGTAGTCAACGGCATCGGCTTCGTGCCCGCGCCCATCGCCGCCGACGACCACAAGGTCTACCGTGTGGGCACCTGCGAGAAGTGGGGCAACCTCCGCAACGTCATCTGGGGCGCCTGGGACGTCTGTATGCACATCTGAGAATACGCAAAAAAAGAAAGCCCGCAAGGGCTTTCTTTTTTTGCTCAATGCCGTTTCCGGCCGATCCATGCCGTTCCCGTCAGCGACAGCGCCGCGCTCACGGCGTAGATGCCTGCGCCCGGGTCGAAGGTCTTGGGGGAGCCCTTCTTGTCCTCGTCGGCATTGTCGGTATCGGTGGTGGTGCCGCTGTTGTAGTAGTACCGGGGCGCCGCCTCCCACTTGGCGTACAGGGTGACGCTGTCCATCACGGGCTTGGCAAAGTCGTAGGCCGCGGTGCACGCCTCGTTTGTGTACCAGCCTACAAGGGTATACCCGGCTTTGCGGCTGTCAGGCTTGGTGGCCGCCGCGTTGGCCCGTATCTGCTCCGGTACGTCGCTTCCGCCGTTACTGTTGAACGTTACGGTGTGCAGCGTTATGCCGTTTGGCTGTCCGGGATCAAATGTCCCGCCGGTGACGGCGACCATCCCAGTGCAATAGGGTGAGGCATAAATGTTGCCGCGGAAGGTCCCGCCCTCGATCACAGCACGGTCAGCAGGATTGCTTGGATTTAAGTACATTGCGGAGGATTTATCCTGACTGGCCGTACAGTCTCTCACGAACGCGTCCCCGCATATGGTGATGTTGCGAAGGCTGGATATGCCGCCGCCATATCCATAAGCGGCGGTGCAGTTACGGATGGTGCCGCCGTTCATGGTAAAGCTGCCCAAGTTGTTTACGCCGCCTCCGTCATCATATGCAGCGCTGCCGTAAGCCACGCACCACTCGATGGTGCCGCCGTTCATGGTAAAGCTGCCAAGCGCATAGTCTCCGTCACGGTCAGCCACGTACACGCCGCCGCCCCGCGCTGCGGTGCAGCCTGCGATTTTTCCGGCCTTCATCACAAAGCTGGCGCTTCGTGCCACGAGTACGCCTCCCGCGGTGTTGTGTTCGCCAACCGCAGAGCAGCCCACGATGTTGCCGCCCTCCATCACGAAGCTGGCGTCCTGATTGATAAACACACCGCCGCCGCCGTTCTCACTAATGCTGCCATACACACTACTGAAAGAATGTTCGCGGCCGATCCCGCCGGTGATGACCCCGCCCTTAACGATCTCGGTGCCCGCGTTTTCGTTCAGCGTCCAAAGGCCGGTGGCCTCCTTGACGAATTTGTGTATGGCGGCGGGGTGGCTGTCCACCAGCGTCAGCGTGCCGCTCTCTATCTTGATAACGCTGCCGCTGCCGGTTATCTTCAGCACAAAGCCGTTCAGGTCCAGCGTCACGTTACCCCGAATGACCAGCGTCTGCGTCAGGTTCACATTATTGCACAGATAGTACGTGCCGCTATTCAGCGTCTTTTCGCTGATCGTGACCGGCGCACCTATTGTGCTGCCCGACATATTTTCTTCTGTCAGCTTTTCTCCGGCGGGTGTACCCTTGATTTTTGTCGTCAGCAGCAGCGTGCTGCCCTTTTGAATGTTGTAGTTTGCTAATGTGCGGCCATCTACTAACAATTTTCCGCCGTAATAGAGATGCTGCTCCCCGGCAGCGATTTTGGTTTTCGTTTCCAATTTTCTTTTTATGTTGTCGATGCTGTCCCCAGACTCCGCATCAAGCGCGATCGTCTCGCCGCTTGGCAGCTCCACATTAAGATAAAAGCCCGTGGGCAACGTCGCCCACGCTGCGGTGCTGAGCACCGCAGCCAGACAGCCTGCCAGTACCAGCGCCAGAAATCGTCTCTTCATCCGTTTGCTCCTTTCGCTCCCGT
>OIYH01000996.1_pt1 | contig 17860 bp, 12 predicted proteins | sample 1587911 | NCBI WGS metagenome assembly OIYH01 (sample SAMN03283252) | human gut metagenome | biome: human-associated habitat; material: feces | host: Homo sapiens | place: USA | collected 2013
TGCCCATGGCCTACATTATGAGCATCCAGCCCAACGCCAGCCTGACCATGATCGGTCTGGCCGCACCCACCTCCACAGCGGTGGGTGTGCTGCTGAATGTCTGCTTCTTCCTGTACCTGGACCGGAAGGCGAAAAAGCAGGGCTGAGAGGATATACAAAAGGGACGGCGTGGAGCACACGCCGTCCCTTTTTACTTGTTCTCTCAATCCACCACCGGGATATCCAGCCCGAACTCAAGGGGGCGGAAGCGGGGGCAGACATTTTCCGTGATGCAGATGACCGAGGCGGCCAGGCGGCTGCCGATCTCACAGGATTCAGCCAGAGTCTTGCCGTAGGTCAAGCCGATGACAGTTCCGGCAAAGAAGGCATCCCCCGCGCCGGTGGTGTCGATGACATCCACCTTTTTTGCGGGCACGATGCCGCACTCGCCGTTGGCACGGGCGAACACAGCGCCCTTGCCGCCCATGGTCACCACCATGCAGGGGATGTTGGCGCTGTGCACATTGCCCGCCAGCACCCTGCACATCTCCTCAGGCTCGAGATGGTCGTAATTGTCCGAGAAGAGCAGCCCAGCCTCCTGCTGGTTGCAGACAAAGCAATCGATCTGCTGCAAAAAGTCCCGGCGCTCCATGGCGATGCTCATGTTGGAAACGGCCGCATACACCTTTTTGCCGTACTTTTTGGCGTATTTCAGGGTCTGCTTGACCGTCTCCTTTTCAAGGTCCAACTCCAGCGCGATACTGTCGCAGTCGGCAAAGATCTCATCCCCCTGCTCGGCCAGCAAGCCGATGAGCGGCGTGGTATCCGGCCGCTTTGAGATAGCGGCAGTCACATCACCCCGGTTGTCAAAGATGGCCAGCCAGGTGCCCATGCCGTCCGGTACCTTTTTGATGAACCGGGTGTTGACCTTGTGGTTCTCCAGCTTGTCAATGACATCCTGACCCATGCCGCTGTCATCGACAAGGCTCACGAAGGTGGGCCGGAGCTCCACGTTGGCGATATCCTCTGCCACGTTGCGGCTCACGCCGCCGTGGACCTGCTCCATTCTGCCCGCGTTGCGCCCGCCGGGGATATAGGTGGAAAGCGGATATCCCTTGATGTCCACAAACACTGCGCCGATGACTACGATGCCCATAATTTTTTTGATTCCTTTCCGGATTTTACTTTGATATCCCCTATTATATAACAGCTCCTGACAAAAAGCCAATTTTTTCTCTCAAAGCCTACTCTGCCCTTGAAAAACTGTGGCAGAGCTGCCCCGAAGAAAGAGCCTCCGGCATCCACCGATAATCGCTGCTCAGGCTCAGGATCGCATCATACTTCACGCAGTCCGGCAGGGCAGGCGAGGCCAGCAGGTAATCCGCCTGCACAGGGGCCGCAAGCGCAGCACTGCCGCTCAGGGTAACAAAGGTCTGCCCGGCGGCGTGGATGCGGGCCACACAGCCGTTCCGGGTGCGGAGCACCTCCACCTCTGCCGGGCCGCAGCGGACACAGCGGGTGGCATAGAGCGCCATCCGGTCAACGGCAATGCGCTGTTCTGCCCCCATCCGCTGGGCGCTCCGGGGCCTGAGCCGCAGGTCGATCAGGCACTCCACCGTGCGGATATTCCGGCGTTCCAGCGTGGTCTCCACGGCGCACCGGGTCACATCACCGCCGCGGAAGAGGATGACGGCGCTCTCGTTCCGGCTGATGACCACCGCCGGGGCATTCCGGCTGCCCACCAGCTCCACCCGGACAACATCCCTGCTCAGGGCATTGCCGGTGAAAACGGCAAGCCCCGCCGTCAGCAGAAGGGCAGGCAGGGCCACCCGCAGGCGCACCCTGTTATGGAACGCCAGCCAGCAGAGCCCGGCCAGCAGCAGGCAGACCACGGCGGCATAGGCGGTGTCGAACCAGATCTGTGCCCCGGGCCAACCGGACACCCAGAGCGCCCAGCGGTCCAGCACCTCTGCCAGCGCTTCCGCGCAGCACGAGCACACCCGCTGGGCCGGGGCCAATGCAGGCACAAGCCCCAGCAGGGCTGCTCCCAGACCGGTGAGCAGGATGGGTTCCACCAGCCAGAGCACCGCCGCACCGGACACCAGCGCGTACAGGCTGGTGCTCATCCCCCGCAGCACCAGCACCGGGAAGGTGGCCATGGAGGCGCAGGCCGAGATGCAGACCGTTTCCCACAGACTTCCCGCAAGCCCAAGCGCTTTCCGCTTCCAGAACCGGAGGCGGGGGTGCTTTTTCTCTGCCCGTTGTTTTTCCCAGGCTTCCTGACTGCGTCGCACCACGGCCCCACCGGCCAGGGTACCCACCACCGCCGCAAAGGAGAGCTGAAAGCCCACGTCACAGACGGCGCAGCTGTTGCCCGCCGTCATCAGAACACCGGCCACGCCCAGCGAGGTCAGGGCATCCGGCGGGCCGTAGACCCAGACCCCCAGCGCACTGAGCCAGACGGCCCCCGCCGCGCGCAGAACAGAGGGCGTAAAGCCCGTCACGCCCACCAGCAGCAATGCCAGCACCGCACTGAACAGCGCCCTGACCCGGCGGCCGGTATAGCCGCGCAGTCGCTTTTTGCGGTTGGGCAGCAGCCTGCCCAGCACATCGCCGCACAGGATCGAAACATGCATTCCGCTGACCACCAGCACATGGGAAAGCCCCGCGCCCCGGTAGGCCGTGCGCAGTTCCTTGGAGAGATGGGTGCGGTCGCCTGTAACCATGGCGGCCAGTACGCCCGCCGGGCCGGAGGCCATCCCCTGCCGCAGGGCGGCGCTCAGCCGCTTCTGGAGCCGGGCCGTCCGGGCGCGGAAGGAAGTGCTCTGCCCCAGCAGCGCAAAGCCTTTCTCATAAGCAGCGTTCAGGGCAATGCCATCGGCCAGGGCATTCAGGCGGGAGGTGTCATCGGGTGTTTCCAGCGCAAAGCGGCCCTTGACCCGGTCGCCAGGGCTGCAGGTGGGCAGGCTGGCGCACTCCACCCGGAGAGAGGCCGCCTCCCGACCCACCGTTTCCACCCGCAGGACCGCCCGCACCCTGCCGGGGGAATAGGAAGAGGAAGTGCTCTCCACCTCTGCCTCCAGCAGGACACTGCGGCCATCGTAGGCGGTCTGGATCGCATCCCATTTTGCCTGCGTGGAGCCGGTCAGCACAAGGCCCAGCACTGCCCCCAGGATCAGGCAGATGCCATAGCCCCAGGCCGGACTTTTGTGCAAACGGCCCGCCAGCGCCCACAGCAGACCGGCAATAAAAAATGCCGCAAACGGCACAAAACGTCCCGTTTGCGGCAAAAAGGCGCACGCCAACTCCAGCCCCAGCGTTCCTGCGCAGAAAACACAGAGCGGGCGGCGCATCTTACTTAGTGGAAGAACAGGGGCAGCGGCTCAAGGAAAATGATATCCTTGCGCTCGGCTGCATCGCCCTCGGCCAGAACAGCGGCCTGGCCCACGATGGTGCACTGGGTCTGCTCTGCCAGTGCGTCCAGCGCCTTCAGGGAGCCGCCGGTGGAAATGACATCATCCACCACAAGCACACGCTTGCCGTTCATCTTGTCCAGCTCCTTGCGGTCGATGACCAGCTTCTGCTTGCCTGCGGTGGTGATGGACTGATCCTCCACCACGACAGGGTCGGCCATATAGAGCTTTTCGCCCTTGCGTGCGCAGATGTAGGGCTTGCCGCTCTGGCGGCTCATCTCGTGTGCCAGAGGGATTCCCTTGGCCTCAGCGGTCAGCAGGATATCAAACTCGGGGCACTTTTTCAGCAGCTCGGTGGCAGCAGCCACGGTCAGCTCTGCATCGCCCAGCATGATGAAGGCCGCAATGTCCATGTGGTCGTTCACCTTGCAGATGGTCAGTTCACGGGTCAGGCCCGCAACATTCAGGGTATAGGTCTTTGCCATAACAATTCCCTTCCTTTTGTTCGATCCGTTATTTTTATGCGCGGCTCAGACAGGCAGCTTCTCGCCGCCCAGCACATGGAAATGCAGGTGCTTCACGGTCTGGCCGGCATCCTCGCCGACATTGGAGATCACGCGGTAGCCGTTGTCCAGGCCAACCTCTTTGGCCAGCTTGGCGATCACGGCAAAGATATGGCCCAGCAGGGCACCGTCCTCCTCAGTCAGGGCAGCGGCACTCTGGATGTGCTTTTTGGGCACAACAAGAAAGTGCACCTTGGCCTGCGGGTTGATATCGTAAAACGCCACGACCTGATCGTCCTCATACAGCTTATTAGAGGGGATCTTGCCCTCGGCGATCATGCAAAACAGACAATCTTCCATGGGAATTGCTCCTTTCGGGTTTTTATTTCTTCCCCATTCTTGGCTCCCCTATTAGGGGAGCTGTCAGCGCCTGCAAGCGCTGACTGAGAGGTTTAGTTTCAGCCCAGCTGCTTCTCAACGATGCCCTTGACAGCGGCCAGAGCCTCGTCGATCTTGGTCTCGTCCTTCAGGCCGGCCATTGCAAAGTCGGGCTTGCCGCCGCCCTTGCCGCCTGCGATGGCACTGATCTCCTTGACCAGCACGCCAGCCTTGAGGCCCTTTTCCTGTGCCAGCTTGTTCACGGTGACAGCCATGGTGATCTTATCGTCTGTCTTGCCTACCAGAACCGCCACGCAGGGGTTCACCGCCTTATCGCGGATGGAGTCGCACATACCGCGCAGGGTGTCGCCGGTGGTGCCGGTGAAGTAAGCAGAAGCGATCTTCACGCCGCCGACTTCCTCGGCATTGTCGAACAGGCTGCTCACCTTGGAGGCGGCGACCTTGGCCTTGATCTCCTCCAGCTCCTTGCTCATGGCCTTGTTCTCGGCCATGACGGCCTCGGCACGGATGGGCAGAGAGGTGATGTTGTTGGCCTTCAGGGTGTTGGCCACGGTGTGCAGCATTGCCTCCTGCAGATTTGCACGGACGAGCAGGTTGCGGCCGGTGACAGCCTCGATGCGGCGGATACCGGCGGCAACAGAGGATTCGCTGACGATCTTGAAGCCGCCAATCTGGGCGGTGTTCTTGACGTGGGTGCCGCCGCAGAACTCGGTGGACCAGCCCTCGATGTTCACAACGCGGACGACCTTGCCGTACTTCTCGCCGAAGAGGGCCATTGCGCCCAGCTTCTTGGCCTCCTCGATGGGCATCTCCTTGACGGTGACGTTCATCGACTCGTAGATCTTATCGTTGACGATCTTCTGCACCCGGGCCAGCTCCTCAGGCGTGACGGCGCTGAAGTGGGTGAAGTCGAAGTGGGTGATCTCCGCATCCTGATAGGAGCCTGCCTGATGGACATGGTCACCCAGCACTTCACGCAGGGCAGCCTGCAGCAGATGGGTCGCAGTGTGGTTGCGGCAGACGGACATCCGGTATTCCTTGTCCACCTGAGCGTTCAGGTGGTCGCCCACCTTGACGATGCCGCTCTCCAGCACGCAGGTGTGGACATAGTAGCCCTTGGGGGTCTTTTTCACGTCCAGCACACGCAGGCTGCACTCGGGGCCGGTCAGCAGGCCGTTGTCCGCCACCTGACCGCCCATCTCAGCGTAGAACGGGGTCTTGTCCAGAACCACCAGCACACCGTCCTTTGCCTCCTCATCGGTGGCAATGGCATCGGTCAGGGTCTCCTCGTCGCTCAGGGCAACCACAACGCCGGTGTCGTTCAGGGTCTCATAGCCGGTAAAGACAGTGGGCTCAACGGTCAGGCCGCCGAACAGGTCCTCGCTCCAGCCGGAGATGTTCTTCTTCAGGCGCTCGGCACGGGCGCGCTCCTTCTGCTTCTTCATCTCAGCATGGAAGCCGTCCTCGTCGATCTCAATGCCCTGCTCGGCAGCGATCTCCTTGGTCAGGTCGAGGGGGAAGCCGAAGGTATCGTTCAGCTTGAACACGTCCAGACCCTTGAGCAGGTGCTGGTGTGCCTTTTCCAGGCCGTCGATCATGTTGTTCAGGATGTTCATACCGGCATCGATGGTGCGGGCAAAGTTTGCCTCCTCGGTGCCGATGACCTTCTTGATATAGGCATCGTGCTCACGCAGCTCGGGGTAAGCGCTCTCACTGGACTGGATCACAGTCTCCACCAGCTCCACCAGGAAGGGGCGGGAGATGCCCAGCATCCGGCCATGGCGGGCAGCGCGGCGGAGCAGACGGCGCAGAACGTAGCCGCGGCCCTCGTTGGAGGGCAGGATGCCGTCAGACACCATGAAGGTGCAGCTGCGGATGTGGTCGGTGATGACACGGATGGAGATGTCATCCTTGGCGTTCTCACCGTAGGTCTTACCGGCAATGTGCTCCACATGGTGCAGCACGCTCTGAACGGTATCCACCTCAAACAGGTTGCCCACGCCCTGCATCACGCAGGCCAGACGCTCCAGGCCCATGCCGGTATCGATGTTGGGACGTGCCAGACGCTCGTAGTGGCCCTTGCCGTCGGCATCAAACTGGCTGAACACCAGGTTCCAGATCTCCATATAGCGGTCGCAGTCACAGCCCACGCCGCAGGTCGGCTTGCCGCAGCCGTACTCGGGGCCGCGGTCAAAGTAGATTTCAGAGCAGGGGCCGCAGGGGCCGGAGCCGTGCTCCCAGAAGTTGTCCTCCTTGCCCAGACGCACCATGTGGTCCGGAGCAATGCCCACCTTCTTGGTCCAGATATCGTAGGCCTCGTCGTCCTCTTCGTAGACGGAGATGTGCAGCTTATCCTTGGGGATGGCCATCCACTCATCGCTGGTCAGGAACTCCCATGCCCAGGGAATGACCTCTTCCTTGAAGTAGTCCTGGAAGGAGAAGTTGCCCAGCATCTCAAAGAAGGTGCCGTGGCGGGCAGTGATGCCCACGCGCTCGATATCCGGAGTACGGATGCACTTCTGGCAGGTGGTCACACGGTGGCGGGGAGGCTCTTCCTGCGCCAGGAACCACTTTTTCATGGGGGCCATGCCGCTGTTGATCAGCAGCAGGCTGGGGTCGTTCTTCGGCACCAGCGGGAAGCTGTCCAGACGCAGGTGGCCCTTGCTCTCAAAGAAGCTCAGGTACTTTTCACGCAGTTCATTCAAACCGGTCCATTGCATAGGTTTTCTCTCCTCAATTGTCCTTGGCGTTTGCACGTCAGTTTTTATGATGTTATGGCAGAGGGGCGGGCAGGCGCAAAAACAAAAACAGCCCCATCCCAAAAGGGACGAGGCTGTGTAAAACTGCTCCGTGGTACCACCCAAATTGCAAAGGATAAAACTGCTTGTCCCCTGCCGCTTTCGGCGCGGTAACGCTGCGCTGCGTCCGACTTGTTTCGCCGGAAGCTCCGGGGCGGCACGAAACGAGACCTGCCGGAGCGCCTTGCAGCTGGGAGCGCTCTCTCTGGGCGGCGGTGTGCATTTCTGACCCCATCATTGCCATCTGTCATAATTCACGTTTTGCCGCAAAGGCGCATATCTGCCCCTTGCGTACACTTAAATTATAGCATGGGCTCTGCGTTTGTCAACTCTTTTCCGGCAAAAACCTTTCCTCATAGACAAGGCAGGCCAGCGGCAGCGCCTGAGAAATCACGGCACCCAGATGCGGCGCACTTCCTGCACCTTGCCGCCCTGCACCACCAGCGTGGTATTATACACTGTCCAGTTATCCGGGTCCGCATTGATGGCAGCCGCCACGGCAGAAGCGCCGGTGGTCTCCACCGCTTCGGCCTGCGGGTCAGCAGAGCTGTCCTTCAGCACCACATCCTCTGCCAGCGGCAGCGTCTTTTCGCCCATCTCATAGTAGACAGGATAGTCGTCAAAGGTCATCGTGCGGTAGGTGTCATCGTCCAGCAGCAGGTCAAGACCGTACTGCTCCTCCATGCCGCCGTTGATGCTTACAAGATGGTACTGGTCATTCTTCTCGATGCTCTCCACTGCAACGGTCACAAACTGGTTCCATGCAGCACCCTCTTCGTGGAGGGTGATCTGATCCCCAACGGAAAGGTTTTCAATATCCTCTTTTTTATAGAGGTCATAGCTGAAGATCTTTGCGGTCAGGCTGCCATCCTGCACACCGGAGGTGATCTCCGCCGGAATAAAGGTGACCGTATCCTCCCTGTCGAGGTCATCCAGCGTCCATGTCAGCATGTTGATGGGCTCTGTCACACCTTCCTCAGCCACATGGGAGGAGGCCGGCACTGCACTGGATGCGGGGGTGCTGGCGGGGGCACCGGAGCTGCCGCAGGCCGTCAGTGCGATGCCCGCAGCCAAAACAGCCAGAATCTTATATTTCAGGTTCATAAAAATACCTTCTTTCTTGACGCGGTAGATTTATTCCGCTACAATAAAAACGATTCAAAGACACATTCTATTTCAAGATAGAGAGGAAAATTTCCGTGAAAATCTTAAAAGTAAAATGTCTGGCCCCCACCCGGCTGGACAACTATCTGATGCAGCAGTTCCCGGCACTGAACCCGGGCCGCCTGAACAAGGCTCTGCGGGAGAACAAGATCAAGCTGAACGGCAAAAAGCAGCCCCTTTCCACCCGCGTGATGGCGGGCGACGAGATCAAGCTGTTCATTCTGGACGAGGTGCTGGATGCCGACAAGCGGGTGGAAGGCCCGGCGTGGAAGAACGCCCGCGGCCCGGCACAGGTCATCTACGACTGCCCGCAGATCCTTGTGGTGAACAAACCCGCTGGCCTTGCCGTGGACGGCCCCGAGGACGACACCCTGCTCAACCGTGCCCTGCTCTACCTCAACCAGCAGGGCGAGTACAAGGAGAACGATCTGTACACCCCGGCCCTCTGCCACCGGCTGGACACCGGCACCAGCGGCTTGGTCATCATTGCCAAGACCCCCGAGGCTGAGCAGCTGTTCCTTGAGGTCATCAAGAACCGCGAGGTCAAAAAGACCTACCTCTGCGTCACCTTTGGCCGCCCCACCCCGCCGGACGGCACCCTGGGCGGCTACCTGCTCAAGGATGCAGACCGGGGCATCGTGAAGATCGTGCCCGACAAGCAGCCCGGTGCCAAGGACGTGGAGACCCAATATGAGACCGTTGCCGTCTCCGGCCGTCTGGCCCTGCTCAAGGTCCGGCTCATCACCGGCCGCACCCACCAGATCCGTGCCCACATGGCAAGCATCGGCTGCCCCATCCTGGGCGACAGCAAATACGGCAACAACACCGCCAACCGGGAGCTCAAGCTGAAATATCAGGCTCTCTGCGCCTGGGAGCTGGTCCTCCCCCGCTTCACCACCCCCGACTTCGCCGACCTCTCCGGCAAGACCTTCCGTGCACCAAAGCCCTGGTATTACCAGCAGGTGCTGGATGGAACGTTGAAGTAATTTTTTGATATGCAGCAAAAAGCGGCACCTCTCCGTACAAACGGAAGGATGCCGCTGTTTAGTTACATTCTATACTTTTCCTGAATATTTCGGTTGTGTGTTTCTTTTTCTTCAGGAGATACTTCAGTATACGGCAACAACATCCTGTAAAGATTGTCAATATCTTCATTTGACAGCACTCTGCCGTAATACATTGCATTTTCTAAAACACTTTTTAAAAGTTCTCGACGCTGAATCACATAATAATTTGATTGACTCAATCGAACGTCCTTTAATGTGCAATCGTTTCCAAAAACAATATAGGAATAAATATTCACGTTCTTATCCCGTAGAATTTTCTGCAGCACTCGTATGTGAGTATCATTTTGCCACAACGGGTTATAGAACTTATATTTCTTCGTTCCACCCCTTCGATCAGAAAAACATTGCGTCCAGTACTTCTGATTTTCACTGCCAAATATCCAGCCACTATAATTTTTAGATTCAAAAACATAAATACCGGATTCGTGCAGAAAAATCAAATCAACTTCCGCCGTTTCTCCGTTACCTTTCGGAAGATAACAGTTCGGCAGGGTAGCTTTATAGCCGTCCACTTTTTGAAGGATATCATAAATTCTATCTTCGCCGTACTTACCTTTTCCTTTTACACTAAATCGTGCTATCAGAAAAAGTATCAGGCCAACTATCAAACACCCCCAGACCATAATCTTTAAACTCTCACCATGTCCCGGGTGATCTCGGCCAGAGAGTGTGCGCCGCACATCTGCATGGTATCGGCCAGCTCGGCGGCGATCTTGTCGATGTAGCACTTCACGCCTTCCTCGCCGCCGCCGTAGACTGCGGTGACAAAGGGGCGGCAGATGAGCACAGCGTCAGCGCCCAGAGCCAGCGCCTTGAACACATCCACGCCGGAGCGGATGCCGCCGTCCACCAGAATCTTCACACCGCTGCCCTTGAGGGCCTCTGCGATCTCCGGCAGGACCTCGGCGGTGGCGGGGCACTGATCCAGCACACGGCCGCCGTGGTTGGAGACCACGATGGCAGCAGCACCGGCCTCCTTGGCCTTGAGGGCCCCCTTGACGGTCATCACGCCCTTAACGATGAAGGGGCGCTCGGCCAGCTTGACGATCTCGGCCAGCTCGGCAACGCTCTTGCTGCCGGCGGGCGGGGTCATATTCTTCAGGAAGGGCAGACCAGCGGCATCCACGTCCATGGCAACGGCAAAGCAACCGCTGGCCTTGGCCTGCTCCATCTTGGCCTTGACAGTGTCAATGTTCCAGGGCTTGATGGTGGGCACGCCGCAGCCGCCTGCAGCGCCAATGGCCTTGGTGGCCATAGTCATCACGTCGGGGTTGGTGCCGTCACCTGTAAAGGCGGCAATGCCGTTTTCGGCACAGGTGCGCACCAGCACGTCATTGTAGGTCATATCGGTGTAGGTGTCGGAATAGTGGAGGTTCACCGCACCCACAGGGCCTGCAAAGAAGGGATACTTGAAGGTTTTGCCAAACAGCTCCACACCGGTGTCGGGGGTGCCGTTCTCGCACAGGGTGTCCATGTTCACCCGGATCTCCGCCCACTTATTATAATTGCGGATGGCCGTATCGCCCACGCCCTTGGCACCGGGGCCGGGGATCTGGTTTTTGCAGGCCACACCGTTGCACACGGGGCAGGCCTTGCAGTACTGCCCGATGCACTGGCGGGCATTGTTCAAAACATCAGCGTAATTCATATCGCATCCTCCTGTTCAGGCTCTCTTTTTCGAGCGGAACCTGCAAATTCCAACCGTTCTCTGCCCACATCATAGTCCGTTTTTATGGGTTCGTCAAGGGGATTATCAGGTTCTGCTTTTTTAAACGAAAAAATGTATGGCGCAGAAACGTTGATTTTTAGATTTTTCAATTTTTTTCAAAAAAATCCTTGACAAAAGTCATCCTTTCAGGTATTATAGTGGAGCGCTGAGGGCCACGGCCCGAAACGCTGAAAACTGAAGATGTGGAAAGATGGCTGAGTTGGTCTAAGGCGCACGACTGGAAATCGTGTAACGTGTCAAAAGCGTTCTGGGGTTCGAATCCCCATCTTTCCGCCAGAAACCCCGGAACGAATGTTCCGGGGTTTTTCTGTTGATTAAACCTCTCAGTCTCGCTTCGCTCGCCAGCTCCCCTAGTAGGGGAGCCCTTGGCATAGCGGACAGTTTCGATCTGACTGAACAAAGTTTCTGATAACGTAAAAGTAACGTAAAGGGAGTTTCTACAATGTCTGCTGCTATTACGATTGCAATGCCGCGCATGGTGCCGAACCAGCTGCTGGCGGAGGCCCACGCAAAATATCCCGAAAGCCTTGCCCGAGCCGGGGCAGAGATGCGCTGGATCGAGCTGGACGCCCCCGAAAAGGCTGTGCAGAATGCGCTGGCCTGTGACGGCCTGCTGCTGCCGGGCGGCGGCGATATCGACCCGAAATTCTACGGGCAGGAGCGCATCCCCGCCTGCGGTGAGCCCAACGTCCTGCGGGATACCGCCGAGCCGCTGCTGCTGCGCGCCTTCCTTGCTGCTGACAAGCCGGTGCTGGCCATCTGCCGGGGCATCCAGCTGATGAATGTTGCGCTGGGCGGCGATCTGTATCAGGACATCAAACCCTTTGAGCACGTCCCCCACAACGACCATTGGGGCAAGATCCACACCGTCACCGTGCGGCGGGATACCTTGCTCTCCCGCATTCTGGGGCAGGATACCGTTCTGGTCAACAGCCAGCACCATCAGGCGGTGGACAAGGTCGCCCCCGGCCTTGTGCTGTCGGCCCTGAGCGAGGACGGCATCGTGGAGGGCATTGAGAAGCCGGACGCGAAGTTCTGCCTGGGCGTGCAGTGGCACCCTGAGTGGCTCAGCGCCGCCGACCCCGCCATGCAGGGGATCTTTGATGCCTTTGTGGCAGCCTGCAAATAAATTATGAAAAAATCAAAGCCAACTTGAACGATTTTTAAGCTCTGGATCGTATTCCTTATAAAGAGAACAGGAGGTTCTGCCATGAAATCTTCCAAAAAGCGTTCCCGCGCCGTGGTCACGGTGGTGGCCTGCATTCTGGCGGTGTGTCTGGTGGCTGCGCTGGTCCTTTTCAGTCTGGTCAACAGCAAAGTCCGTGCCTTACAAAAGGGTGCGACCTTTGAGCTCAGCTATAACATCACCGCACAGGACAGTTCCAGTACCCCGGCCCTGTACAATATTCTGAAACAGGTGGGTGCAACTTCCGGCGATGTGGCCGGGCTGTATTCGCCGGGTCAGCTGCAATTGTACCTGTACCCCTCCGGCGGGCTTGCCCGCGCCGAGACCGGCGGCACCGATTTTTTCACCGACCTCTATATCGATGCCAACGACACCTACTTCGATGCCGGGCGGCTCTACCGCACCCTGCGGGATTCCATCGCGGACAGCGCGCCGCTGGTGGGTGCGTTCCTGCCGGAGTGGTCTCTGCCCAACTACATCACGCAGGCCCAGCTGGCAAAGATCCTCGGCGTGCCCAACACGCAGGTGGCCATGCAGGAGATGTCCGGCTACACCCTGACCCTCAGCCGCCAGTGCGTCGTCCACCCCGATTATGCCAAGAAGGACTACACCTACTATCAGTTCCCGTCTGAGGGGGAGGACGCGGCTGTCCTTGTGGTGGGCCTGCCGCTGAAGTCCCTGCTCTTCGATGACACCATCCCCGTGGATGTGCATGTGGAGATTCCCGTCCACGGTGTCAACGCAGCCCTGAGCGGCACACTGAAAGCCGGTGTCAACAGCCTTTCGGCTCCCGTCAGTGTCATTTCCGACAGCGACATCGATTCCATCGTCCAGCTCCGGGAGCGTCTGGAGCAGTTTGCCGATCTCATCAACACAGCGTTAAAGCGTGTGCAGTAACAAAAAAGCAGAGCCGTGCAGCGTTTGAACTGCACGGCTCTTATCTATTTCAGCGCTTATGCTCAATGTGTTCCTGGATCCATTTGCCGCCATCACCGCTGCCCACCGCACTGTTATAGACAATGCCGGTCAGCTCGCTGGTCAGGTCGGACTTCATCTTTTTGTACTCCTGCTCTGCCTGATCCGCAACGCTCTGGTCACGGCCATTGTCCCGCAGGTACTGGCGCAGCTCTTTCAGGATGGCGTTGAACTCCTTGTCACACTCGCCCTGAACACTGGTCAGCTTGGCGGTTTTGGACACCACGATGGAGACCTTCATCCCCAGATTGCGCTCCTCCACCGGGTGGGAGATATACTCATCGTAGGCTTCGTAGATCACGCCGTAGAGCTTGGATTCTGTCTGCCTCTTCAAGTTCTGCAGCTGGCGGATGTAGCTGTCGATCTTGGCATCCACCTCATTCTCCGAAGCAGCGGAGCTGCTGGAGGCATGGCTGCTGCCGGGGGCCTGACTGCTGGCCGCATGGCTGCCGGAAGCCGCAGAGGACGCGGGCACCGAGTGTGCGGCACTGGAACCGGACACTGCGGAGCTCACGCTGTCCGCCTTGCCTGCGCTGGCGGCAGAGGAGACCTCACTGGACGAAGCTGTCTCCGAAGAGGAAATGCCAAGTTCCTCTTCCAGCTGTTCCAAAAAGGACGAAACCGGGGATTCTTCCGTCACCTCACTGCTGACGGCGCTCTCGCTGGAAGCGGCAGCGCTGGAGGGCCCCTCAGCTTCCCCGCCGGGCAGAGCGGAGGACGGCACAGAGCTGGCCTGCGCCTCGGACACAGGGGTGCTTTTCCGCATCCCTGTCAGGATCAAAGCAGCTGCCACGGCCACCACAAGAACGATGGCCGCAGCCAGCTGATAAAGCTTCTTTTTCTGCATCTGGTACAAAATTCTCCCACTTCAGATTTTGTTCCCGGCCTTTTGCCGCGCAGGAACAGGTCTATCATATCATCCCCGGGGGAGAATTTCAATGGATAAATCGTGAAAAATGTCGCATAACTGCCTTTTTATAACTGGATTTCGTCCCATTTCACAGCCTGTCGGAGACGCGGTCAGTCTTTTTTCACGGCCACAAGAACGCGGATCTTTCCGCCCGCCGCGCTGCCGTGGGCATCGTACCAGCCGATGAGGCTGTAATCCTCGGCGTTGATCTGGGAAAGGGTGGTGGCGTAATACTTGCCCTTGTACCACAGATACACCTGCATGTCATCGGCAGTCTCATAGCGGGTGGAGCCGCTCCGCACGGAGGCTGCCCCCAGCTGATCCACCGTGACCGGGAGCAGCTGGGCCATGGTGCCCACACTGCCGGAAGCAGTCTTGCGCACCGAGATACCGCCCGCCAGCACGGGATACTTTACGCTGGTCTTATAGGTGGTCTGCTCACCGTTGACGTAGCAGACATAGTTTGCGCCGCTGCTCAGGTAATCCAGCACCGAGCTGACCACGCCCGTGGTACTGTTGGCACCGATCTTGAGCAGATAGCTTGCCAGGCTGGCTGTGCTGCTGGTCACGCTCTCCCACAGGGTGCTGCCAATGCTGCCATCGACCAGCCCATACAGCAGGGTGCTGGTGGAGGGCATCACGCTTTCCACCGCACCGGCCACAAGGTCAGAGGCGCTGGAACCGGTGGTGTTGGAGGTGGACGAGCCGGAGCCGGTGTTCGTGGTGGAGCTGGCTGCGGTGCTGATGAGGTTGGTCACATCATCCAGCACACCGTAGGTCCACAGGTCGCCGGTGGCATCGTTCAGGATGAGCCGGTCAATGGCACCGTTCTCATCCACGGTATAATAACGGACATCCGAAGCGGAAAGTGTTACCCCCGATAGGCGGCTGGGACTTACTGTCCCAGCCAACCCCTCCGCTGTCGTATCCAGGATCTCCACATCCGAAGCAAGGGCCGCATCGCCCAGCGCGGTGCCGTCCGCACGGATGGTGCCGCTGACCGATTGGCCGCTCAGGGTCTCTACGTTCTCCCCGTCGGCGTTGACGGTGATCTTCACCAGCCAGCCGGTGGGAAAGTTCAGGCTCTTGTCCACATTCACGGTGCGGGTCACGCCATCGGTGCAGGCCACCTGCACGCTTTGGTGCACATCCGCGCCGTTTTCTTCGGTCAGGCTGCGGGAAGAAGTCTGCACCACGCCATAGAACACGCTGTCGGCTTCCTCGCCGGTCAGAACGGCCACCGCCTCGTTGTTCATGCCCAACAGCAGGGTGACCACCTGCCCCACTCCGCCGCCGTTGAGGGATGAGAGGACCGATGCCGCTGCCGAGGAAGCCAGCGTGTAGCTGGTGCCTGCCACCGTCACACTGGTGGGGGCGCTGGCGCTGGGCGAGACCGCCGTGATGCGGCCCGCCGCCTTGCGGGAGTAGATCCAGACCGTTCTGGCGCTGTAATAGTAGACATCGTAGGCGTTCAGAGCGGCATCTGTGGCCACGGTATCATTGCGGTAGACCGCCGCCGGGGCAAAGGGCAGCTGAGTGGTGCCATCGGCCACAAAGGGGCCCTCCACACTGCTGAGCAGCACCGAGGACAGGTCGATCCGGCCATCCGTCACGGTAAAGCCCAGCGTGGCGGCATAGGTCTGGTTTTCAGCGGTGCTGGCCGTCAGGGCATTATAAAAGAGCACAGCGGCATCTTCCAGGGTCAGGCCCTGCCCCTGCACGGCGCTCAGACCGGCCCGCAGGCCCAGGCTGCCGGCCTTGTTGAGCTGTGCCGCCGGGAAGCTGCCGCTCAGAGTGGTAACATCATAGCCCAGCAGCTTGAGGGCGGCGGTGCAGGCCTCTTCCAGCGTCACGCCGTTATCAGGCCGGAAAGAGCCATCGGTATAGCCGCTAAGCCATCCCTGCTGGACGGCAATGCGGATACAGGGGGCATATTCGTTCCCGCTGTCCACATCGGTGAACAGAGTGCCGGTGTTCCCCTGCGTGGCGGCGCTCTCCCGGTAGGCCGAGAATGCCACCAGCAGCTTTGCCAGCTGGCCCCGGGTCAGGGCGGTGCTCAGGGCGGAGGCCTGTTCGCTGGTCAAGCCGCCCAGCGTCACGGCAGTCTGCACCGCCGCATTGCTGGCAGCGGCATTTGCCGGCACCACCAGCATCGAGCAGGCGATGCTCACCGCCAGCAAAAGGGAAAGGATTCTTTTTTTCATGGAAGATTCTCCTTAAGATCGTGTTTCCTCTATTCCAGGCTCCCCTGCCAGGGGAGCTCCGCAAGGCGCTGGCGAAGCCAGACCGAAGCGGTGAGAGGTTTAATCATATCTCAATGCTTCAATGGGGTTCAGCCTTGCGGCGCGCTTGGCAGGCAGGTAGCCGAACAGTACACCGATGCCCACCGAGATGCCAAAGGCCACCAGCACTGAGGTCATGGAGGGGGCCACCGTCAGTTCCATATCCGACACCAGCAGCGGGAGCACCCGGTTGGCCAGAGCGCTGAACAGATAGCCCAGTGCAATGCCAAGCAGCCCGCCCAGTGCGGAGGTGGTGGCCGCTTCGGTGACAAACAGGGCAAGAATGCTGCGTTCCTTGGCACCCAGCGCCTTGCGGATGCCGATCTCCCGGGTGCGCTCGGTGACGGACACCATCATAATGTTCATAATGCCGATGCCGCCCACCAGCAGGGAGATGGCTGCAATGGCGGTCAGGATCGCCACCACCATGTTGATCATGCTGGTCATGGTCTCCAGCATCTCGCTCAGGCTGGTGATGAAATAGCCGTCCTCCGCGTGGAGGATGGATTCGATCCCTTCTACCAGAAGATTCTTGCCCTCATCGGCAAGTTCATCGCTCACCAGAACCACGCCGTAGGAGCTGGCGCTGGTCTTGCTGATGCGCTGGGCGGTGGTATAGGGCACAAAGATCATGTCATCGTCAGTGCCCTCCTGATCGGTCGTACTGCTGACATTGGCTTCCAGCACGCCCACGATGGTAAATCTCTCACTGCCGATCTTGATGGTCTGGCCGATGGCGTTGCCGCCGTAGGCCGCACGGGCAATGTAATCGCCCACCACGCAGACCTTTTTATTGTCCGTGATGTCCACATAGGTCAGGCCCCGGCCCTGGGCCAGCGTGCGCCCCATCATATCCAGGTAGGTTTCACTCACGCCCTTGACGCTCGTATAGCCATAGGTGGTGGTATCCACCTTCACGGTGCTGTCCAGCGTGGTGGTGGGCGACATGTCGGTGAACACCTCCGGGTGGCTGTCCACGATGTCGTACATCTGCTGCACGGTCACGGTGCGGGAGCCGCGGCCCGTGATCTGGACGCTGAGGACATTGGTCCCCATCTCAGAAAAGCTGTCCTTGATGCTCTGGGTCATGCCATTGCCCAAACCCACGATGACGATGACCGCCGTGACACCGATGATGATGCCCAGCATGGTCAGAACCGTGCGGAACTTGTTGCTCCAGATATTCTTGACTGCTTCGCGGAAGGTCTCGTAGATCATGCGTCCCCCTCCTGTTCTGCCGGTTCAAAGTTCAGTGTCGGCTGAACGATGGCCTCCGGTGCCCGGGCATCGCCGTCGTAGACCACACGGCCATCCTCCAGCCGGATGATGCGCTGGGCCTGCACGGCAATGGAGTTGTCGTGGGTGATGAGCACCACGGTGTTGCCCTGCCGGTGGAGCTGCTGCAGCATTCCCAGCACCTCGCGGCCGGTGTGGCTGTCCAGCGCGCCGGTGGGC